>JAESGK010000081.1_pt1 | contig 109651 bp, 94 predicted proteins | sample 9269681 | NCBI WGS metagenome assembly JAESGK01 (sample SAMN14515347, study PRJNA621673) | algae metagenome | isolation source: Timaviella obliquedivisa GSE-PSE-MK23-08B and co-occurring heterotrophs from... | place: USA: Grand Staircase Escalante National Monument, Utah | collected 2006-08-15 | reverse complement strand
AATGGTCCAGCAAGACCCGCAGCCGCGGGCGATCATCTTCAATCATATCGGCCTCCAGAGAACCAACACTCTTGAATCAGACTCGTACGTTTCCCGAAAGACCCGTTAACCTGAGTTCAGGGCCGTGTTGGCGCTGCTAGACCCCTGGAATACGATATGGTTTCGGCATATAGTGTTGCGAAGCGTTTCAGATCGTGCGATGCCACTGATCACCCGCCGGTCGTCAACGGAGTGCGATTGGCTAGGAAACAGCGCCTGATCCGGCAAAGACGCCTAAAGGACGGGAGGCGCATATCAGCGGCCGTGAGTATCAACTTGGACATGTGGCGCTCGCACCAGCGGTTCAACGGATGCCGGACGATATGCTGCGCCACGGCGAAGGGACCACGAACAGAATTTTTATGAGATCAACCAAAACGTAACCAAGTTTGGTCATCTCTACTTTGTCGCTGTTGCTACAGAACTCCAAAAAAACACTTGATAATCTAGGGTTGTGATGGCGTATATGCGCACCACAAACCACAGAACAGTTCGTGCGAATCAGCAGCGATGAGAGAGAACCATGCCAGCAGCAACGACCTATACCCCTTCCGGTGATGCCTACATAGACGGTGTTCTGGATAGCTGGAAATGGGCAGTGCGGGATTTCACTTTCAGCTTCCCGGCAAGCGGTTCTTTTTATGAGTCCAATTACGGAAGTGACGAACCATTGTATGGTTTTGCCGGTCTGAATTCGGCACAGAAAACCACCGCGCGAGCAGCATTCGAGCAGTTATCGTCGGTCGCCAACTTGACGTTCACAGAGATTACCGAGAGCACGACCCAGCACGCCGATCTCCGGCTCGCCTCGTCCAGCATCCCGAACACGGCATGGGCATATTCGCCGTCCATGTCACCCGAAGGCGGAGACACATGGTTTAGCACCGGTTCAGGCGATTTTGCGGCTCCCGTCAAGGGCAACTATGCCTTCACATCGTTCTTGCACGAGATTGGCCACGCCCTTGGCCTCGACCATCCTCATGAAGGCACAGTGATGCCGGCTGGCCGCGACTCCATGGAATATACGCTGATGAGCTACAACTCCTACGTTGGCTCTGCAGATGACGGATACACAAATGAGACCTGGGGTTATTCTCAATCGCTGATGATGTACGACATCGCAGCTCTGCAGCATATGTACGGCGCCAATTACAGCACGCAAGGCGGCAACACGGTCTATTCCTGGAACGCGGCGACCGGCGAAATGCTCATCAATGGCAAAGGTCAGGGTGCGCCCGGCGACAACGCCGTTTTTCTGACCGTTTGGGACGGCGGCGGCACCGACACTTACGACTTTTCAAATTACACCACGTCAGTGAAAGTCGATCTGCGCCCCGGCGAATGGACCACAACATCCGCATCGCAACTGGCAAAGCTTCACTATGACGGATCGAAAGTAGCGGTCGGCAACATTGCCAATGCGCTTCTGCACAACAACGATGCACGGTCGCTTGTCGAGAACGCTATCGGTGGATCTGCTGACGACAACATCACTGGCAACATTCAGAACAACACACTCCTCGGCGGACATGGCAATGACTGGATGAAGGGAGGGGGCGGCTCGGACAGATTGGACGGTCAGGCAGGGTGGGACACAGCCGCCTTCGACTTCAGTCTGACGGATGCCAAACTCACATATAACGACCGCGCGATGGTGCTCGAAAACAATGGTTCATTTGACCACCTCTTTTCAATTGAGCAATTTCAGTTCCTGGATCGCACGATTGTCCAGGCCGACAACAACGCGTTCGTTGATGACATGTATTACTACAGTCAAAACGATGATGTCTTTCATGCGTTCCCGGATGCTGAGCAACACTATGCGCAACACGGATGGCGAGAAGGGCGCGACCCCAACGGCTTCTTCGATACGTCCGCCTATCTCGAAACATATGCGGACGTTGCCGCCGCCGGCATCAATCCGCTTGAGCATTATGCCCTTCACGGCTGGAAAGAGGGGCGTGACCCTTCGAGTCTGTTCGATACCACGGACTATCTACAACTCAATCCAGATGTCGCGGCATCCGGCGTGAACCCGCTAAGCCATTATCTTTCTAACGGCATTTACGAGGGCCGCAAGATTGATAGCGGGATCGCGCTCGTCGACGACATGTTCTATTTCAAGAATAACAAGGACGTAGCGGCAGGTAGGGTAGACGCCGAGCAGCATTTTCAACAGTACGGATGGCGCGAGGGCCGCGACCCGAATGCCTTCTTCGATACATCAGGATATTTGACCGCCTATCGCGATGTGGCTGCGGCAGGCATAAACCCCCTGGACCATTATCTTTCCTATGGCGGGCGAGAAGGACGGGATCCATCGAAGAGTTTCGATACTGCAGGATACCTTCAGCTTAACCCAGACGTGGCTGCGGCGGGCGTGAACGCTCTCGATCATTACTTGCGTTATGGTATCTACGAAGGTCGAAGCTCTGTCGACGACGGAATGTTTGGGTGAATGCTCCTGATCTGCAGGACGATGGAAATCCCTCGTCCGGCCGATATTCATTTTGTCCCCCGGAAGGTTGATAGGCATTTCGGTCACAAGCATTTGGCGGGAGGTTTGGAGACAACTCTCCTCGTCATGCAATGACTGTGCGGATTGCCGAAAAACAAAGCTTGAAACCGGAGGCCGAAAGCGGCGAGGATGCCCCGACGGCGATCATGGCGTTGCCCGCAAGAGTTAAAAAGCGGAGACCGCCGTAAAGGCCCGGTGAACCGTGCTTGAACACCGCCGCTGCACCCTTACAGCGCCGATCTCAATCCGATGGAATAGGTTTAAAGAGGCTTGAGGCCAACTTGAGAGCGCGGAATCTGCGCGATCAACCTCTGGAAAGCCATCGGAGATATCGGCAATTGGTTAGCGCTACCGTGAGCACTATTTCAAACCCGCAGAATATACTAGATGTGCGATGCTTGATGGCTACTCATCGGGAAACTCAATACCTGAAGACTTTTGGCGAACCTCATGTCCGCACCAACCAAGTCCACATATCGACAGCGCTTGAAACCGGCCTTCAAAATTCACTTTCGCTTTCCGGTAGCCAATGTATGCGCTGGAACACGAGTCTCCCGATGAATGAGATTGTTATGTGTAATCAATGAGTTGAAGAACGAATCTTCTCAATTTCGTCCTTCAAGCGCAGCTTCCGACGCTTGATGTCAGCAATGTGCTGATCCTGGACCGACGGCTGTGTCAGGGCCGAGTGGAGCTCCTGCTCCAGAACACCATGTTTTTTCTCAAGCGTTGCAAGATGAGCCTCAATGGTCATGTGGCAGTCCCTTCCTTTTGCTTGCACCCGATCGGTAGACACCGGGTGTTCAACGTATTAACCGAGATAGTGTGCCATGCTATTTTTCATTTGTCGAAGGCGAAATCGTGGCGAAGGATAACTTCCCGTTACCAACAATTCTGTGCTAGAGCGACGCTCGATTTATGGGGAACATTGCATGCCAGATCAGGATCAGGCCGAACTCAGACTGGGCGTAGCGCGGCTGAGGCAGGAACATGAAGACTATGATGTTGCGATCAATGCTATGATCCAGACGGGCTGTGATGCCCTGCGCATCCAGCGGATGAAAAAGAAGAAGCTTGTTATCAAGGACAAGATCACCAAGATTGAAGACCAGATCATTCCCGATATCATCGCCTGAAGCCTTGCGCGTCCGGCACGGATACGCTGCGACGCTCCGGCCGGACCCTTGGCCTACTAAACCGCGGAACGAACAACGTGACGAAAGCAGCAACCCCGCCCGTCGCCATCATCATGGGAAGCCAGTCCGACTGGGAGACCATGAAGAATGCCGCCGACACGCTTGACGCCCTGGACATTGCCTATGATGCCCGCATCGTTTCGGCACATCGCACCGTCGACAGGCTGATCAATTTCGCCAAAGGCGCACGCGACGAGGGCTTCAAGGTCATCATCGCCGGTGCCGGCGGGGCCGCCCACCTGCCCGGTATGACGGCGGCGATGACGCCCCTTCCGGTATTCGGCGTGCCCGTCCAGTCCAAGGCGCTCTCCGGGCAGGACAGTCTTCTGTCCATCGTTCAGATGCCGGCGGGCATCCCAGTCGGTACCCTGGCCATCGGCCGTGCCGGCGCCATCAATGCGGCCCTTCTCGCCGCTGCCGTCCTGGCACTCAGCGATCCCGATCTTGCCGACCGTCTTGATGCGTGGCGCGAACAGCAAAGCGCCGCGGTCGCCGAATATCCCGTGGACCAAGCATGAGAACGATCGGCATCATCGGCGGCGGCCAGCTCGCCCGCATGCTTGCCATGGCTGCTGCCCGGCTGAATTTCCGCACCATCATTCTGGAGCCGCAGGCCGGCTGTCCGGCAGCGCAGGTCGCCAATGGCCAGATCATTGCCGCCTACGATGACAAGGCAGCACTGGAACGGCTTGCCGCCGAATGTGACGTCGTCACCTATGAATTCGAAAACGTCCCCGTCAGCGCAGCCGAGATGCTGGCGCAGGCACTTCCGGTCTATCCGCCGCCCAAGGCTCTGGAGGTCTCCCAGGACCGGGTGAGCGAAAAGCAGTTTCTCAACGGCTGCGGCATCGAGACCGCACGGTTCCACGCCATCGACAGCCAGGAACAGCTTGAACAGGCCCTCGCAGATTTCTCCGGCAAGGGCGTCCTGAAGACGCGCCGTCTGGGTTACGACGGCAAGGGCCAGCGCGTGTTCAAGGGCGCAGGCGACACCGCAGATGGCGCCTACGCGGCATTGGGCGGCGTGCCGCTGGTTCTGGAGAGCCTTGTCGCGTTCGAGCGGGAGATCTCCATCATCGCCGCTCGCGGCACCGATGGCACCATTGCCTGCTACGATCCGGCCGAAAACATCCATCGCCACGGCATTCTCCATACATCCACCGTCCCCGCCTCGATCACCGAAGTGACGGCCGAGGCAGCCCGCCTTGCAGCCACGGCAATCCTCACGGCGCTTGGCTATGTCGGCGTCATCGGCGTCGAGTTCTTCGTGCTGGCCGACGGCACGCTCATCGCCAACGAGATCGCCCCGCGCGTCCACAATTCCGGCCATTGGACGGAAGCGGCGTGCGTGGTCTCGCAGTTCGAACAGCATATCCGTGCTGTGACCGGATTGGCGCTGTCGAACGGTGCCCGCCACTCCGCCTGCGTGATGCAGAACCTGATCGGCGACGATATCGGCGACCTGCCGGTCTGGCTTGCCAGGCCCAACACCCTGGTTCACCTTTATGGCAAGACAGAAGCGCGGCCGGGGCGCAAAATGGGGCATGTCACCTGGCTTGCATGAGGGTTTAACCCACAGAAAAGCCGCCAACCGCTGCGAAAACAGGCTCTCTGCGGTTGACACTTTTACGATGCCGGGTTATTTGCCTGCCACCCTAAGAGCGCGCTCGGCCTTAACGGTCTGCAAGCGCGCTTTTGATTGTTAAAGACCGGCGAATTCAAAGTCGCCGAAACTGCGGATCAGAAAAATGAAGATCAAAAATTCGCTTAAGTCGCTGAAGGCCCGTCATCGCGAAAACCGTCTGGTTCGCCGCAAGGGTCGCGTCTACATCATCAACAAGCTGAACCCGCGCTTCAAGGCCCGTCAGGGCTGATCCATCGTGCGCGCCGGAAGTTTCACCTTTCGGAACGATCACGCATGGATTGGGTGCGCTCGGGCAGGCCTGCTTTCAGGAAAGCCAGCTTCCCAAGTGGTTCATCAGTTTGATGTCTCAAATTTGATTTGATCTTCGGCCATGGCGGACTATTTTATCTGCCATGGCTAAACTCATGTCTTCATTTTTGATTCTCGGCGGTATGCTGACTGCATCCGTCCTAAGCGCAGCGCCTGCCCTTGCCGCTGACGCAGCCCAGGCCTCGGTGACGTCTGAATTGACGACGCCCAAGCAACGGCTCGACACACTGTTTGCCGAATTGAAGCGTCAGGGCGATCAGGACAAGGCCCGCGAGATTTCCAACCGTATCCGCGTGGAATGGCAGGATTCCGGCAGCGCGACCGTCAATCTCCTGATGCAATGGGCCTCCAAGGCGGTCGAAACGAACCGTGAGGCATCGGCGCTCGATATTTTCGATCAGGTTATCACGCTCGCGCCGCACTATGTCGAAGGCTGGAACCAGCGGGCGACGCTGCACTACAAGATGAGCAACTACCGCAAGTCGATGTCCGACATCAACCAGGTTCTGGCGCTTGAACCTCGCCATTTCGGCGCCCTTGCGGGTATGGCGGCGATCCTGACATCCTCCGGAGAGGATGAACTGGCGCTGCGCGCCTGGGAACAATTCCTCGAAATCTACCCCGCCGACCGCATGGCGCAGGAACAACTTGGCGCGCTTGAGGAAAAACTTGCCGGCAACCGCACATAATTCTGCCTTCCCGGCGAAACCGCAGGCCGCTCTTCTTCGTATCGGACGATAACCGACCCACCCGGCCGATTGCCCCCTCCGGACGATTGGCAAGCGCGCGGAAGAGTGATTGATGAATTTCGTTTTCAGGAAAGTCATGCTGTTCGTTGCATCCCTATTCCTCGCCGCGCTCGTCACCGGGTTCGGTTTCAGCTCTTACCAGGCAGCAGCCTTCGAACGGGATAATCCCAATACCGGCGAGCGGATCGATGTCGGCGGCTACCGGATGAACAGCGTCTACGTGCCGCGCCCGAAGACCGCCGACCTGCCCACCCTCGTTTTCATCCATGGGGCGAGCGCCAATCTCCGCGACCCGATGGCCGCTTTCCGCAGCAAGCTCGAAGGCCGCGCCGACATGCTGTTCCTCGACCGTCCCGGGCTCGGTTTTTCTGACCGGGGCGGGCCACAGAATGCCTATCCCGATGGTCAGGCCGATGCGATCGCCGCCCTGATGAAGAAACGCGGCATCAAGAAGGCTATCATCGTCAGTCATTCCTTTGGGGGCGCGATTGCCGCCACCTTTGCCTTGAACCACAAGGACATGGTGGCCGGTCTCCTGTTTCTGTCTCCGGCCACCCACCCATGGCCCGGTGGCATCGAATGGTATTACAGCGTCACCAGGACGCCGGTGCTGGGCTGGTTGTTTGCAACCCTGGTCGCACCGCCCCTTGGCCTTGCCTCGATCGACAAGGCGACCAGATACGTCTTTGCACCCAACCCACGCCCTGACAGCTATATCGAGGAGACGGCCGCCTATCTGGCGATCAGACCGGCCGCCTTTCGCAACAACGCCATCGATATCGCCAATCTGCTCGATTATGTGAAGCGCATCTCGCCGCGTTACAAGGAGATCAAGGCCCCGGCCGTGATCATCACCGGCGACGCCGACCGCGTCGTCCTGCCGGAGATCCACTCGCGGCAACTGCATGAAGACATCGCAGGCTCGACTCTGCTGCGCATTCACAATCTCGGCCACAAGCCGGATTACGTCGTCACGGACCTTGCAATCGAAGCGATAGAATCGCTGGCTGGCAAGAAGCGCAACCTGAATGCGCTGGCGGCACAGGCAGAGGCCGGGATTACGGTGGTAAACTAACTGATTTCAGCACCTTACCGGCTAACACGCCAGCCACATGCAAGTTATCGATTGCAACGTGCGGCCTCAATCTGGAGGCCCCATTCATGCAGATCAGCGGCATTGCCACAAGCTCCCTCTTTCGCGCCGCGACAGTGGCAAAAGGGACGTCCTCTGCCGCGACGGCGGACGTTGCGCAGAGCCCGCAGGACCGCGTGCTCGATCTGCTGAAGAACGCTGCCGGGGCCGACGCGGACGCCATCAAGGCGCGCGCCAAAAAACGGCTGGATGATGCCAAGCAGGAGCTGGAATTCCTGCGCCGCTGGAATTTCGATCCGGACATCCTGGCGCGGCAGGCGGGCCGCTTGGCCCGCGAGGTCGGCGCTGCAGCCACAGACTTTGCATCGGCCATTTCAGCCGGGTCAACCATGGACGCCGCGACAGCCGCCGAAACAGCCGCCACGGCATTATCTGCCGGGCAATCGGCTGCGGATCCGGCCGCGGCGGGTGACACGGGCGAAGACGGCATGTCCCTTGCCCAGAAGGCTTACCAGGACACGATGAAGGATGGCGCGGAGCAAAAGGCTATCGCTGCTGATGACCGCAGGACGCTCGAGGAATTCAAGGCCGTAGCCCAGGAGCTGAAGGCCCTGCTCGAGGAGGCCCTGCGCCGCATGCGCGAGCAAAACCATGCCGGCCAGAATGCCATCACGGACGCGCAGAAGTCCGGCGACAGCCTGAACCAGGCAATCCAGGGATTGAACGCCGCGCTCAGTGGAAGCGGCCCGGCTGGAGCGCCAGGGATAGCGATTGCCATACCCGCCAGCATCACTATCTGACAGGATATGTCACAAAACAGAAAACCGCCGGATCGCTCCGGCGGTTTTTCATAGGCACAAAGGTTGCTTCAGACGCCGCTGAGGCCGTCGGAGCCGATATAGGCGATGCGCAGCATGTTCGTCGCACCCGGCGTTCCGAGCGGCACACCGGCCGAGATGATCACCCGGTCACCCGGTTTGCCGAAGCCTTCTGTGGCAACGATGCGGCAGGCGCGGTTGACCATGTCGTCAAGATCGGTCGCATCGGAGGTGACGACGCAGTGCAGGCCCCATACGACGGCCAGGCGGCGCGCTGTCTGGATGACCGGCGACAGGGCCAGGATCGGAACCTGCGGACGCTCGCGGGCGGCACGAAGACCGGTGGTGCCGGACGAGGTGTAACAGACGATCGCCGACAGCTTCAACGTTTCGGCGATCTGGTGGGCAGCCAGCGAGATCGCATCGGCGCCGGTGGCTTCCGGCGGGGTGCGCTGGGCGTAGATGATGCCTGGATAATGCGGGTCGGTTTCGATCTTGCTGGCAATCGACGCCATGGTGGCAACCGATTCGACCGGATAGTCACCGGAAGCCGATTCCGCCGACAGCATGATCGCGTCGGCACCTTCGAACACGGCGGTCGCGACGTCGGACACTTCAGCGCGGGTCGGGACCGGGGCAGAGATCATCGATTCCAGCATCTGCGTGGCGACGACGACCGGCTTTCCGGCGCGGCGGGCGGCGCGGATCAACTGCTTCTGCAGGCCGGGCACGGCTTCAAGCGGCATTTCCACGCCAAGGTCGCCACGGGCAACCATCAGCGCGTCGGAAAGCTCGATAATTTCATCGATCCGCTCGATCGCCTGCGGCTTTTCGATCTTCGACATCAGGCCGACGCGGCCGCGCGAGACCTTGCGCACTTCGGACAGGTCTTCCGGGCGCTGGATGAACGACAGCGCTACCCAGTCGACATCATCGGTTTCGAGCACGGCATCCAGGTCGGCTCGGTCCTTTTCGGTCAGCGCACCGACGCTCAGCAGCGTATCGGGGAGGCTGACGCCCTTGCGGTCGGAAATCTTGGTGCCGGCGATGACGGTGCAGACGATGCTCTTGCCATCAACCTTGTCGGCGCGCAGGTGCAGCTTGCCGTCATCGATCAAAAGGCGGTGGCCGGCCTTGACCGATTCCAGGATTTCCGGGTGCGGAAGGTAGACGCGGGTTGCGTCGCCCGGCTCGTCCTTGTTGTCGAGGGTAAAGGTCTGCCCCTGAACCAGATCGACCTTGCCAGCGGCAAACTTGCCGACGCGCAGCTTCGGTCCCTGAAGGTCGGCCAGAATACCGATCGGCCGGCCGCAACGCGCCTCGACATTGCGGATGCGCTTGATCAGCGTGCGCATCATGTCATGGCTGGCATGGCTCATGTTGATCCGGAAAAGATCAGCCCCCGCCTCATGCAGCTTCTGGATCATCTCTTCTTCGCTCGATGCCGGCCCGAGCGTTGCGAGGATTTTGACTTTTCTATTCCGCTTCATCAGTTGTGGCTTTCTTGAGTCCCTGGTGCATCGGACAACTGAACCATCCAGCTCCCCTGACGCCCCGTGTCGTATTCCTTGAATCCCATCCGCTGGAAACCGCGGGCGAAGCAATCCTGCACGCCCGTGATCTTGAACTCGTTTTCGGCGAGGCACATGTTGACATCGCCCGTCCAGCGGCCGCCGCGGGCCGCATCTTCAGCGTAGAGGTAATAATATCGTGATTCGAGTTCGCCCTCGATCAGGGTCGCGCACGTCGTCGCTGGCACCTGCCACCAGCCTTCCGTGATCCAGCCTTCCTTGGCACGGTAGCCGATAGCCACGCCGACCAGATTCTGGGTGCCATTGCAGACGCGGAATTCCGCCCGCGCCTCCCCCGGCATCAGAATAGGCGAAACTGCCGCCAGCACGAAAAGGAGGGCACTAAAAGACCAGCTCCGCAGATTCAGCCTGGAAAAAGGATATCTGGACACGGTTTCCAATGGGGCTCCATTGCGATTTGTCGTGGGACTTTCTTGCGACGGTAGGGCTCGAATGTCAACGCGGCTCTAATCGATTACATCGGGCTTTTTGTTATCGGAAACATCGAAAAACGGCCATTGTCTTGCGATTGCGCGCACAGCATGCCATCAAATTTCGTCAAGAGTAAAACGAGTTGATACTGTATGCCGGAAACATCGTCTTTCGAGATCATTGCAGGAAACAATGCGGCCGGGCTGGTGCTGCTGGCCGATCATGCCACCAACCGGTTACCGGCGGAATATGGCCTGCTCGGTCTTCCGCAAAGCGCCTTTGCCCGGCATATTGCGTACGATATCGGCGTCGAGGCCCTCGTCCGCCGGCTTGCCATCCGGCTGGGCGTTCCCGCCGTGCTCAGCTGCTTTTCCCGGCTGTTGATCGACCCGAACCGGGGAGAAGACGATCCGACGCTGATCATGAAGATATCCGACGGCGCCATCATCCCCGGCAATCACCCGATGACACCGCAGGAGTGGGAAAACCGTCTCAACCGTTTCCACCGTCCCTATCACCGCGCCGTCTCGCAAACCATCGCCGATGTCAGCGCAGCAAGCGGCAAAGCACCGCTGGTCATCTCCATTCATTCCTATACGCCGGCGTGGAAGGGCGTGCCCCGCCCTTGGCATGCGGCCGTTCTTTGGGACAGCGATCCGCGTGCGGTCATCCCGCTGATTGAAGCGCTTGAAGGTTCCGGCGACATTCTGGTTGGCGACAACGAGCCCTATGACGGCGCCCTGCGCGGCGATACGATGTTTCGCCATTGCATGGAAACGGGCATCGCTCACGCACTGATCGAAGTGCGCCAGGACCTGATCGGTGACGATAGCGGCGTTGCCGAATGGGACGCGCGGCTTGGACCTATCCTTGCAAATTTGAATGCCCGCCCCGAATTGCACGAAATCAGGCGCTATCCGTCACGGACCGGGCCCTATGCGTTCTGAAAGATGAAGAGACCGCCGATGACCGATCTGACGCCACAACAACAGCTTGAATTCGAAGCCGCCGCCTTTCGCCGCCTCGTTTCGCACTTACGCGAACGCAGCGATGTGCAGAATATCGACCTGATGAACCTTGCCGGCTTTTGCCGCAACTGCTTGTCCAACTGGTATCGCGATGCAGCCAATGCGGCCGGCGTCGATATGGACAAGGAAACATCCCGCGAGATCGTCTATGGCATGCCCTATGACGAGTGGCGAACGCTGAACCAGCGGGAGGCGACGGGCGAACAGAAGGTGGCCTTTGAAGCCGGCAAGCCCAAGGAATAACCTCCGCTGCGGCCAGTCCGGGCCCGAAATCAGCGCGATGTTACGCAATGTCACTTGACCTCGACCGCACTTCGCGGCAGGTCACAGCCTCACAAATTCAGTCCCACCCTTATTGATATCCCAACAAGGAGAACACCATGTCGGATGCCCACGGCGTCGCACGCGACCAGCTTCGTTCGTTCATCGAGCGCATCGAGCGGCTGGAAGAAGAAAAGAAGACGATCGCCGATGACATCAAGGATGTGTACGGCGAAGCCAAGGGCACCGGCTTCGACACGAAGATCCTGAAAAAGGTCATCGCGATCCGCAAGCAGGACAAGGACGAGCGCATGGAGCAGGAAGCCATCCTCGACACCTATCTCGCTGCCCTGGGCATGATCGAAGCCCCGGACGCCGAATAAGCCGTCTCACCATGCAAACTGCCCCGATCGGAACGGTTGACGGGCACTGAACATCAAAAGGCCGGTCGCGACCGGCCTTTTATCATTCTGGAACGATCTATAAATTGTGCGGAGAAAAGCGCCTTACGCAGCGTCTTCGCTGCTCTCGTCCCGGCGCAGCAGTTTCCAGCCGGGGCGGATGAAATGGCAGGTGTAGCCGTTCGGAATCCGCTCCAGGTAATCCTGGTGCTCGGGCTCGGCTTCCCAGAAATCGCTCACCGGCTCGACCTCCGTCACCACCTTGCCCGGCCATAGGCCGGAGGCATCGACATCAGCAATGGTTTCCAAGGCAACCCGCTTCTGCTCGTCGCTGGTATAATAGATCGCCGAGCGATAGCTGGCGCCCCTATCATTGCCCTGGCGGTTGGCTGTCGACGGATCGTGGATCTGGAAAAAGAACTCCAGGAGATCGCGATAGCTGATCCGTGCCGGATCGAACGTGATTTCGATGCCTTCGGCATGGCTGCCATGGTTACGGTAGGTCGCATTCCTGACATCGCCGCCGGTGTAACCGACCCGTGTCGAGATGACGCCGTCATAACGACGGATAAGGTCCTGCATGCCCCAGAAGCAGCCGCCGGCCAACACTGCGCGTTCGGTTGTCATCAGATATCCTCCACCTGTGCGAGATAATCACCATAGCCTTCCGCTTCCATTGTGTCGCGGGGGACAAAACGAAGCGAGGCCGAGTTAATGCAATAGCGCAATCCGCCGCGGTCGCGCGGACCGTCGGTAAAGACATGCCCGAGATGGCTGTCGCCATGGGCGGAGCGGACTTCGACACGAACCATGCCATGCGACACGTCACGCAGCTCGGCGACATGGGCCGGCTCGATCGGCTTTGTGAAGCTCGGCCAGCCGCAACCGGATTCGTATTTGTCGGACGACGCAAACAATGGCTCTCCCGAAACGATATCGACATAGATGCCCGGCTTCTTGTTATCGTTATACTGCCCGGTACCCGGCCGTTCCGTGCCGTTTTCCTGCGTGACGCGATACTGTTCGGGCGTTAATTTCGAGATTGCTTCCGGGTTCTTGCTGTACTTCGGCATTCACATACTCCTTGTCCGTTTCAAACGGGATCGTCCCCCACGGCCGTCATTTTCCATGCGCCACGTACTGCGAACCAAACAATCACAGCAAAACAGAAGGCGGGCGGCCGACGAAAGGGATGACGGTGATATAGGAAGGCAAAATCGCTTCCGCTACGCCGCTCATAGGCAAAACAGCCACCCAAAACGCCAGGAACGCGCACGTTCACGTGATATCAGCGTGTGTTGTTGCGGACAACAAAAAGCCCGCCGTCGCCGGCGGGCACTTCGTGTTTCCAATCTCAACACTCAGTTGGTGCTGAATTTCTTCACTTCGAGGAAGTTGACGGCGTTGCCGCTGAACCGGGCAGTATCGACGGCAACAGCTTCATTCGTGAAACCGGCAGAGTAGACTGTCGTTGGCGAAGCGCGCAGGCTCTTGCTGACGAAGCGAGGCGCCTTGACCGGTTTTGACAGGGTCGCCATGCGGCCGTTCGTCAGAGCCCATGAGGAAATGATCTGCCGGGTCAGCTTCGGCTCCGTGCGCACGGACGAGCGGGTGGCCGCATCTGCCTCCAGTTTCTTCGGACGCTTGCCCTTGGCAGGCGCTTCGGCATTGTTATCGAAAGCATCCTCAAAGAGTGCTGCGCGCGCTGCGGCGCCCGATTGCGGCACGAAAGCCGCCATTTCGACCGGCTGCTCCTCTTGCGCCGGCTGCGCCAGCGCAACACGCGCCTGCGCCGTTGCAGCGGCTTCCACCGGCTGCTGCGCAAGCGCGACAGCCTGCGGCTGCACCCGTTCGGCAAAGGACGGCACGGCAACATTGGCATCCGCCACGGCCATCAGAGCTTCTTCGCCTGCGGGCCGGGAACCGGGAACCGGGACAAAGCCAAGCGCTGCGACATCCTCGGGCAGCACCGCGGCGTTCGGATCGGTCGATGCCATCAACGTATCGCTGCCGGCATCGCCGTTCGCGCCACGCCTGCCCAGCATCTGCGGCACCGGAATCTTGTAAGCCGTCAAATCGGCATACTGGTCGTCTGTCGCGGCCGGTTCAGGCAGGGCAGCAGCCCAGGCTTCCTGCGCCGTTTCCTTGACCGGCGCAACCAGCGCCGTCTGGACGCCGGCGTCGGCATCCTTGAAGGCCGGCCTTACGCCGGGAACCGGAGCAGCGATATCCTGCTGTTGCGCAACGGGCTGCGCGACGGAATTATCCACGCCAGGCAGGGCCTGTTCGGCTGCAGCAACCTGCGTCACTTTGGTCTTGGCCGCCGGCTGCTCGTCAGAGCCTTCGAGATCACCGCTGGCGATTGCGTTGGGTTCTTCATCCTCGTCACCACCACCGCCGAACAGCATGGCAAACAAGTTACCCTTGCGCTTGGTGTCCTTGTCGCCGGCGCCCTTGGCACCGCCGCCCGCCACTTCCATGGCGCTGCCACCGACACGGCGCTTGTAGTCTGCGACGGCCAGCTCATAACCGGGCAGCGGCTTTCCATCGGCCGGAACGTGCATGGTCTTGCCATCGGGGAAAAGACGAGCGAGTTCGGTGCGGCTCATGCGTGGCCAGGCGCGAACGCCGCCGACATCCATATGTACGAAGGGCGAACCGGAGGTCGGATAATAGCCGACGCCGCCGACCTGGAACTTCATGCCGATTTCGCGCAGCGCCTTCAGCTTCACGTCGGGTATATAGAAATCGATCGCTTTGCCGAGCATATGCTGGCTCTTCTTGGCGACACCCTTGGAGCGCGACCGCAGCATGCCGTTGGTGGCCGGCGAGCGATAGGCCGACACCACGTTGATATAATCGCGCGAACCGCTCTTCTGGTAGACTTCCCAGACGAGATCGAGAAGACGCGGGTCCATCTTCGTCGGCTCGTTGCGGCGCCAGTCGCGCAGGAATCGGTTGATCTCCTGAAGCCCCTTGGCATCGTAGCGGCCATTGCGCTTGTAGGTGATCGACGCCTTTTCCTTGGTATGAATGTAATAGAGCTTGAGCGTCCGCGTCTGGCCTGCCGCCTCGACGGGCGGCGCAAAGCCGGGCGTGACCATCGACGCTGCGATCAGAAGCGATGCGAGAACACGCGGCACCTTACGGGCGACCGCAGCGCAAAAGCGGGCTATCACGGAGCCGTTAGGCTTCTTGAATCCGAACAAATTTTGCAAACTCAATCCCCGTCCGACGGACAATGCGTCCCGTGGCTGCTCAGATGACTGTCAATTGCGGTGACAGCATGGCAAATATGCCACAGTCATCGGTTATCCTTATAATATAGTGAATGGTTCACTAACAAGGTCTAAACGACAACAGCCAAATACGACGGATCGTTGCGGGTTGTTATCCCTGCCTTTACGCGGCCTCGCTGAACGGATCGTCCGGATTAATGCCATAATCCTTGAGTTTGCGGTACAATGTCGAGCGTCCGATGCCGAGTTTGCGGGCCACCTGACTCATCTGGCCCCGGTAGAATTTCAGCGCGAACCGAATCAGTTCCTCTTCCACATCGGCCAGTTTTCGCACATTGCCGCCATCGTCGATGCTGGCAATCGCGTTGTCTGGATGCTGGTCCGGCGCTGCGTTACGCAGATCCTCCTTCTCGGTGGCGGTGAAATGCGGGTAGACCGGCGGCAGGTAATTGGCCTCGGCAGCCTGCACTTTTGCCGGCCCGGTTTCCTCCCAGGTAAAGCCTGATTTCTCCGCGACGACGTAGCCGGGGATCTGCGTGGCGATCTGCGGGAAGTCCTTCACCGTCAATTCGGTCCCTTCGGCAAGCACCACGGCCCGGAAGATCGCATTTTCCAGCTGACGGATATTGCCCGGCCAATCATAGGCCGTCAGCAGCGCCATCGCCCCGCTCGACATCGAAAGCGGCGACGCAAGCCGTTGCTCCAGCGCAAACCGCTCGACAAACGTGCGCACCAGAACCGGAACGTCCTCCTTGCGGCGGCGCAGCGCCGGAATGGTGATCGGGAAGACATTCAACCGGTAATAAAGGTCTTCGCGGAAGCGTCCTTCGCGCACCTCGTTGATCAGGTCCTTATTGGTGGCCGAGATCAGCCGGACATTGACCTTCTGCGGATGACGGGCACCGATCGTCTCGATCTCGCCGTGCTGGACGGCGCGCAGCAGCTTCACCTGAACGTCAAGCGGCAGATCGCCGATCTCGTCGAGGAAAAGGGTCCCGCCATCGGCATCGGCAAACTTGCCCGAATGTTTTTCAGTGGCGCCCGTGAAGGCCCCCTTCTCATGGCCGAAGAGAATGCTCTCGACCAGATTGTGCGGAATGGCGCCGCAGTTGACCGTAATAAACGGTTTGCCGGCACGCTCGCTGGCCTGTTGGATGGCGCGGGCGACCATTTCCTTGCCGACGCCGGACTCTCCCTCAAGCACGATCGGAATGTTCGACTGCGCGGCACGGCGCGCAAGATCAAGCACACGAATCATCGCCGGGCTTGCCGAGACGATATCGTCGAAGCCGACGGAACCGCTGCGCGAGCGTTTTGGCGCGCGGCTGCTCCTGCTGTCGCGATGCTCCATTTTGAGTGCATTTGTGATCGCGACCGAAAGCCGTTCGGGCGACACCGGCTTAACGACGAAATCGAAGGCACCGGCCTGCATGGCAAGGACAACCGTCTCGATGCCGCCCTGCCCCGTCTGCACGATAACAGGTGTTTCGATGCCACGCTCGGCAATGGCTTCGAGAAAACCGTGGCCGTTCATTTCCGGCATCATCAGGTCGAGAAGGATGACGCTGATCAGTCCGCGCTTGCGCTCCAGCAGTTCAAGACCGCTGCGGCCATTGTCGGCGAGATGGGCAATATGGCCGAGACGTTCGATCATGTTCGTCAGCAGCCGGCGCTGAACCGGATCGTCATCGATGACGAGAATTTGGGATGTCATGAAGGCCTCCTGCTTTCCGCTTAGAACCCGATCGCCACATCATGCGCCGTACCGTGAGAAGCATTCCTGTCAGAAAGGCCTGAAAATCCTCTTTTGAGAAATGCTTGCATTTTATCCATTGCCGACGTTAGGTCATGGCCCCATATCCGCCCTCTGCTTCGCCGCTCGAATCCGGGTCGGCATCGACAAAAAGAGTGACCGCCCATGCACCATTTTCCTGGCCTCCAGACCTCTTCGCGCATCGCCCTGGCCGCCTCGTCCGGCGGCGCCCATGCCGCCGAACTCGGCGACCTGCCGTCCTGGAAGCTGGAAGATCTCTACCCGTCGGCAACGTCAGTGGAATATCTCGGCGACCTCGAAAAGGCAGATACGCTGTCCAAGGCGTTCGAGAGCAAATGGAAGGGCCAGCTTACGCAGGCGGCAACACTGACCGGTGACGGCGGGATCGGCGCAGCGGTGCGGGAATACGAAGCGCTCGAGGACCTGATGGGCAAGATCGGCTCCTTCGCAGGCCTCACCTATTTCTCCGACACGTCTAATCCGGCCAACGGCAAGCTCTATGGCGATGCCCAGGCCAAGCTCACCGACATGGCAAGCCATCTCTTGTTCTTCGCGCTGGAACTGAACCGGATCGACGACGCCGTCATCGATGCAGCGCTCGAAAACGACACGCTGGTGGCCCACTACAAGCCGTGGATCGTCGATCTGCGCATGGACAAACCCTACCAGCTCGACGACAGGATCGAGCAGCTGTTCCTCGAAAAATCGATGACCGGCGCCAGCGCCTTCAACCGCCTGTTCGATGAAACCATGGCGGCGCTGACCTTCGAGATCGATGGCGAAGCGCTGCCGCTGGAGGTGACGCTGAGCATGCTGCAGGAGGCCGATCCGGCGGCCCGGAAAAAGGCCGCGGAAGCGCTGACAAAGACGTTCAAGGCCAATATCCGCACCTTCACGCTGATCACCAATACGCTCGCCAAGGATAAGGAAATTTCCGATCGCTGGCGCGGCTTTGCCGATATCGCCGACAGCCGACACCTCGCCAACCGTGTCGAACGCGACGTGGTTGATGCGCTCGCCGCTGCCGTGAAAGATGCCTATCCCCGCCTGTCGCACCGTTATTATGCGATGAAGGCAAAGTGGCTCGGCATGGACCAGATGGAATTCTGGGACCGCAACGCGCCTTTGCCGGAGACGCCGGCAACGCTGATCTCCTGGAGCGAAGCCAAGGAAACCGTGCTGTCGGCCTATGGCGGCTTCGAGCCGGAAATGGCCGATATCGCCCGCCGCTTCTTCGATGGCGGCTGGATCGATGCACCGGTTCGCCCCGGAAAGGCGCCGGGCGCCTTCGCCCACCCGACCGTGCCTTCGGCGCACCCTTATGTGCTCGTCAACTATATGGGCAAGCCGCGCGACGTGATGACGCTCGCCCACGAACTCGGCCATGGCGTGCATCAGGTTCTGGCCGGCGGCCAGGGCGCGCTGATGGCCTCGACGCCGCTGACGCTGGCCGAAACCGCCTCCGTCTTCGGCGAAATGCTGACTTTTCGCGCCCTTCTGGACAAGACGAGAGACAAGCGCGAACGCAAGGCCATGCTCGCCCAGAAGGTCGAGGACATGATCAACACGGTCGTGCGCCAGATCGCCTTCTATGAATTCGAGCGCAAGGTCCACACCGCCCGCAAGAACGGCGAGCTGACAGCCGACGATATCGGCCAGCTCTGGCTGTCGGTGCAGGAAGAGAGCCTCGGTCCGGCCATCCGGATTTCCGAGGGCTATGAGACCTACTGGGCCTATATCCCCCACTTCATCCATTCGCCCTTCTACGTCTATGCCTACGCCTTCGGCGATTGCCTGGTGAACTCGCTCTATGCCGTCTACCAGAAGGCCGAAACCGGTTTCCAGCAGAAGTATTTCGAGCTTCTGAAGGCAGGCGGCACCAAGCATCATTCCGAGCTGCTCGCCCCCTTCGGCCTCGACGCCACCGATCCGTCGTTCTGGGCACAGGGCCTGTCGATGCTGGAAGGGCTGATCGACGAGTTGGAAGTGCTTGATAGACAGGCGTAAGTCTTGAGCGGGAATGGAAGATGACAGCGAGCTTTGCGGATACCGGCATGGATCCTAGGGTCAGGCCCGAGGAAGACGGTCCGGGGGCTTGGCTGACTGTAAAGCCGCTTCTATTCTTCCGGCGGCAACCCCATTGTCCGTCATCCTTGGGCTTGACCCGGGGATCCATGCGGACCTCGACGTGAGCAGCATGACCGACACCGGCCCCTATGTCCTCTTCCGGGACGACAGCGAAGACAGGACGACCGTCTTCGCCGAGCCGTTGCGCGTGATCACCGCGCATACGAAGGCGGAGTTCTGGCTTGGCTTGAAGGACATGGAAGCCGCCCACGAGGCCGGCAAATGGCTGGCCGGCTTCATGAGCTATGAAGCGGGCCATCTGTTCGAACAAAAACTCGCACCCTTCGCCGAGGAAAACCGCCGCACGCCGCTGATGTCGTTCGGCGTGTTTGACGGTCCGGCCGAACGGCATCGCTTGGGAGAGCCCAAGCGCCGCATCGAGAACGAGCCGTTCATCACCGAGTCCCGTGCCAGCTGGAACTTCGACACCTACAAGCAGCGCTTCGACCGGCTGCACCAGCACCTGCGGCAGGGGGATTGTTACCAGGCGAACCTGACCATGCAGGTCAACGCCCGCTGGAACGGCGATCCGCTGGCGGCATTCTGGTCGCTGATCGAACGGCAGCCGGTAAAATACGGCGCGCTGGTTTCGCTCGGTGGTCCCACCCTTTTGTCCCGCTCGCCCGAACTGTTCTTCCGGGTCGACAAGGACGGCTGGATCGAGACGCACCCAATGAAGGGCACGGCACGGCGCGGCGCAACGCCTGCCGAAGATAAGGACCTGATCCGCGAAATGCAGGAGGATCCAAAGTCCCAGGCCGAGAACCGCATGATCGTCGATCTCTTGCGCAACGACATTTCCCGCATCACCGAGGTCGGCACGCTCGACGTACCAAAGCTGTTCGACATCGAGACCTACCCGACCGTTCACCAGATGGTCAGCCATGTCCGTGCAAAGCTGTTGCCCGATATCGGCATCACCCAGATTTTCGAGGCGCTGTTTCCCTGCGGCTCGGTAACCGGCGCGCCAAAAATGCGGGCGATGGAAATCCTGCACGATCTGGAGGACGGCCCGCGCGATGCCTATTGCGGCTCGATCGGCTTCATCGCGCCGGATGGGACGATGCGCTTCAATGTCGCCATCCGCACGCTATCACTGTTTCCGGAGGGCGAGGCCATCTTCAATGTCGGCGGCGGCATCGTCTTCGATTCAACCGCCGGCGCCGAATATGAGGAATGCCTGCTGAAAGCCCGCTTCGCCGTTGGCGACGCCTGGATCGACCGATGAGCGATTTTTCGCTGATCGAGACAATGCGATGGGAGCCCGGCACCGGCATTGCCCGCCTGCGGCTGCATCTGGCCCGGCTCAAGCGCTCGGCAGGGCGGCTTGGGTTTGCGGGCGCGGACAGAGCGGCGGAGAAGCTGGAGGAGGCGCTCGGAACATCATTTGCCTCTTCGTTGCCAAACGCTTCAGAGGCTGAGCGCGCGAACGAGGATTTCACCCCGCGCTCCCCCTTCTCCCCTGCGGGGAGAAGTGCCGAGCATGGCGAGGCGATGAGGGGGTCTTTCGGCAACCTCAGTGCCGGCATTCCCCCCTCATCCGGCCCTTTGGGCCACCTTCTCCCCGCCGGGGAGAAGAGAGATCAAACCCCGAGCGACGTGGGCCAATTGTCGAGACCCCTTCGCGTCCGTCTGACGCTCAGCCCCACCGGCGAAATCGCCATCACCACCGCGCCGTTCTCCCCCTTGCCCCAAGACACCGTCTGGCGCGTCGCGATTGCCTCGGCCCGGCTCGAGTCCACCAACAAACTGCTGCGCCACAAGACCACCCGCCGCGACATCTACGAGGCAGCGCGCAGGGAATATCCGGCGACGAACGCCGATGAGGTCCTGTTGCTCAACGAAAAGGGCGAGCCCTGCGAAGGCACCATCACTTCGATCTTTGTCGATGACGGTTCCGGCATCCTGAAAACACCGCCGATTTCCTGCGGCTTGCTGGCAGGCGTGCTGCGAACAGAACTGATCTGCGCGCGCCGCGCCCGCATCCAGCGCCTGACGCTGGACGACCTGCAAACCGGCAGACTCTATATGGGCAATTCACTGCGCGGGCTGATCCGCGCGGAACTCTTGACCGAGGACTGACGATGTTCATCTTGTCGCCGACCTACACGGCCGAACTCACCGAGGTCGATCGCCACATCGAGCCACACATGGACTGGGTGAAGGACGGCTATGACAGGGGTATCTTTCTTGCGTCCGGACGCAAGAACCCGCGTACCGGCGGGGTGATTTTCGCACGCGGCACAAGGGCCGAAATCGATGCGATCGTGGCTGCCGACCCGTTCACCATCCATGGCGTTGCCGATTACGAAATCACCGAAGTTGCGATGACCCGGACGACGCCCGGGCTTGAAGGATTGACACGGTAATCAGCACGCACCAAGCCGATATCAAGCTCCCTTGAAAAGGCGATGACGATTCCGGCGGAAGCAACGTGCAAATCACCTGCATCCGCAACGTCAAAAGCCCCGCTGGCGGGAAACCAACGGGGCTTTTGAGCGAAAGTGCATTACTCGGCAGCGGCAGCCGGCTTCAGCACGCCACGGCGGATCTGGTCGGCCTCGATCGATTCGAACAGGGCGCGGAAGTTGCCTTCGCCAAACCCTTCGTCACCCTTGCGCTGGATGAACTCGAAGAAAATCGGCCCGATCACGGTCTTCGAGAAGATCTGCAGCAGGATGCGGGTCATGCCGCCATCCACCACGCCCTCGCCATCGATCAGGATGCCGTGCTGCTTCATCCGCTCGATCGGCTCGTCATGGCCGTTCACGCGGTCATGCGACTGCTCGTAATAGGTTTCCGGCGGTCCCGGCATGAACTTCAGCTCATTGGCAGCCAGCTTGTCGGTCGCCTCGTAAATCCCGTCCGTTCCAACCGCGATATGCTGGATGCCCTCGCCCTTGTATTTGCGCAGATATTCCTCGATCTGGCTGGTATCGTCCTTGGACTCGTTCAGCGGAATGCGGATCTTGCCGCAGGCCGAAGTGATCGCCCGGCTCGTCAGCCCGGTGATGCGGCCATCGATGTTGAAGAAATGGATCTGCTTGAAGCCGAACAGTTCGCGGTAGAAATCCCACCATGTGTCCATGTTGCCGCGATAGACATTGTGGGTGAGGTGATCGAGATAATAGAAGCCGACGCCTTCCGGCTTTGGATTGCGCTCACCCAGCCACTCGAATTCGGCCTCATAAGGCGAGCCCTTCTGGCCGTAGGTATCGATGAAATAGAGCAGCGAACCGCCGATGCCGACAATGGCCGGAACATCGAGCGCCTTGTCATTAGCTTCGTAAGGTGTCGCGCCCTTGGAAACGGCGTGATCGAACGCATGTCTGGCATCGACCACACGCCAGGCCATCGATGGGGCGCAGGGGCCGTGATCCTCGACGAAGCGCATGGCATGGCTGCCGGGCTCGGCGTTCAGAATGTAATTGATGTCGCCCTGGCGCCAGACGCTGATGTCCTTGGTGCGATGCTTGGCAACGCAGGAATATCCCATGCGGGTGAAAAGCTCGCGCAGCTTTTCCGGCTCCGGATGGGCGAACTCGACAAACTCGAAACCGTCGGTACCGGCCGGGTTTTCGACGGTAATGCCGGTCGGCGGCGTATCATGCGGGAAGGGGCCCATCGTTCTCTCCTCTGAACGTCTCAATTTGAAGGCATGATGACGGAAACTCTGCGCATTGTGCTTGCATTCTTGCGTGATCTGGCAAAATCTATGCACGGATCATGCGAAATTTTGAGGATTAACGCACAGATGGAACAGCTTGACGGATATGACCTGAAGATCCTTTCCGAATTGCAGGGCGACGGCCGCCTGACCAACAACGAACTGTCGGAACGGATTGCGCTGTCACCATCACAATGTTCCCGCCGGCGGGCGCGGCTGGAGACGGAAGGGTTCATCCAAAACTATCGCGCGGTGCTTGATCGCGGTCGGCTGGGGCTCGATCTGCTGATCGTCATCGCCGTGACGCTCGCCACCCACAACCGCGACAATGCCAAGCGTTTTGCAGCGCTCATCGCCGATCTGCCGGAGGTACTGGAATGTTATGCGCTGACCGGTGAGATGGATTATCACCTGAAGGTCGTGACGCCGGATCTGGCCGGGCTTGCCCATTTCGTCAACGACGTGCTTCTGCCGCATGACAGCGTGCAGCATGTAAAGACATCGATCGTGCTGGCGACGCTGAAGGATTTTGAAGGGCTGCCGGTGCGCCAGCGCGGCAGGCTTTAACGCGGCCGCTTCGCCATGGCCTTTTCAACCGCATTCAGCCCCGAGGAAAGCGCGAGCAAACCCTCCTGCCCGACCAGTTCGGACAGCTCAGCCGAATAGTCGCGCGCCAGCTGCGTCAAGTCCCGGTACGCCTTGATGCCAGCCGCCGTCAGCTCCAGATGTTCGGCCCGGCGGTCATCCTCATCCTGCGTCCGCTTCAGCCAGCGGCGCTCCTCCAGCGCGAACACGGCGCGGCTGACCTTGGTCTTGTGCATGGTCGAATGGGCGCCGACCTCCGTCGCCGTCATCCGGCCCGAGCTGCCCAAGGCCGCCAATGTGCGCCATTCCGGCCGCGTCAGCCCGTATTCCGCCTTGTAGGCGGCGGCAAAGCGCAAAGCGATGAATTCCGCCGCGCGATTGAGGCGGAACGGCAGGAATTGCTCGAGATCGAAATCGCCTATGACAGGTCCGGCGCGCATGGCTTCCTTGATAGTTACAAAATAGACAGTTACATCTGTAACCATATACATGGAGGAGGATCAAGCCATGCTGGAAAAAACCCGGACAGCGACTGTGGATGCGCTGGCCAACAGCCCGCGATACATGCCCGGCTTCGGCAATGACTTCGAGACCGAGTCCCTTCCCGGTGCTTTGCCCCAGGGCCAGAACAGCCCGCAGAAATGCAATTACGGGCTCTATGCCGAGCAGCTGTCAGGCTCGCCCTTCACCGCACCGCGCGGCACCAATGAGCGCTCCTGGCTCTACCGCATCCGCCCGAGCGTGCGCCACACGCGCCGCTTTTTCAATGCCAGCTATCCCTTCTGGAAATCGGCGCCGTGCCTTGACGATCATTCCCTGCCACTCGGCCAGTTGCGCTGGAACCCGATCCCGGAACCGGCCGAAAAGCTCAACTTCCTGTCCGGCATCCGCACGATGACGGCCGCTGGCGACGTCATGACCCAGGTCGGCATGGCCGCCCACGCCTATATCTTCAACGACGACATGATCGACGACTATTTCTTCAATGCCGATGGCGAACTGCTGGTCGTGCCGCAGCTCGGCACCATCCGCGTCTTCACCGAAATGGGTATCATGGATGTCGAGCCGTCCGAGATCTGCCTCATCCCGCGCGGCATGATGTTCAAGGTCTCGCGGCTCGGGGAAGGCTCCACATGGCGGGGTTATATCTGCGAAAACTACGGCGCCAAGTTCACTTTGCCAGATCGCGGCCCGATCGGCGCCAACTGCCTTGCCAATCCGCGCGACTTCAAGACGCCGGTGGCCGCCTATGAAGACAAGGAAACGCCCTGCCGCGTGCATGTGAAATGGTGTGGCAAGTTTTACGTTACGGAAATCGGCCATTCGCCACTCGACGTCATCGCCTGGCACGGCAATTACGCCCCGTTCAAATATGATCTCAGAACCTTCTCACCCGTCGGCGCCATCCTGTTCGATCATCCCGATCCATCGATCTTCACGGTGCTGACGGCACCGACGGAAGAGGCCGGCACGGCAAACGTCGATTTCGTCATCTTCCCGCCGCGCTGGCTGGTGGCCGAGCATACGTTCCGCCCGCCATGGTACCACCGCAATATTATGAGCGAATTCATGGGCCTGATCCACGGCCAGTACGACGCCAAGGAAGAAGGCTTCGTGCCCGGCGGCATGAGCCTGCACAATATGATGCTACCACACGGACCGGACGCGCCCGGCTTCGAGAAAGCCTCAAACACCGAACTCAAGCCGGTCAAGCTCGACCACACCATGGCCTTCATGTTCGAGACCCGCTACCCGCAGCAACTGACCCGTTACGCCGCCGAACTCGAAACGCTGCAGGACAATTATCTCGAATGCTGGGACGGGCTGGAACGCAAATTCGACGGCACGCCGGGCATCAAGTGAGGCAGATTCCGGAGTTGTGAACTGCACGGGATAACATCGCCACTGTATGCGGCACTGCCCCTCATCCGGCCTGCCGGCCACCTTCTCCCCGTTTAAACGGGGAGAAGGAACTTGCCGCAATCTCGATCATCCCCTCTCCCCGCCTGCGGGGAGAGGGCTAGGGTGAGGGGCAACCCAGTGAAGAAGCGTGCCATATCGTATACAGTGAGTAAGAAACGGAAGCCAAAATCATGAAGCTCGCCACACTCAAGGACTCCACCCGCGACGGCCGTCTGGTCGTCGTCTCCAAGGATTTGACCCGCTGCTCCGAGGTCGGCCATATCGCCCGCACGCTGCAGGCGGCGCTGGACGATTGGGCCTATGTCGGCCCGCGCCTCGGCGAGGTGGCGGAAGGTCTCGAAACCGGTGCGCAGCCCTCCATGCGCTTTCACGAGCACGAGGCCGCCTCCCCTCTGCCGCGCGCCTATCAGTGGGCTGACGGTTCGGCCTATGTCAATCACGTCGAGCTGGTGCGCAAGGCCCGCAATGCCGAGATGCCGGCGACATTCTGGACCGAGCCCTTGATGTACCAGGGGGGCTCCGACTCGTTCCTCAATCCCCGCGATCCGATCGTCATGGCGGACGAGGCCTATGGCATCGATATGGAAGCCGAGATCGCCGTCGTCGTCGATGACGTGCCCATGGCGGCCACAGTCGACGAAGCGCGGGCCGCGATCCGCCTGATCATGCTGGTCAACGACGTCTCGCTGCGTGGCCTGATCCCGGCCGAACTTGCCAAGGGTTTCGGTTTCTTCCAGTCGAAACCCTCCTCGGCCTTCTCGCCGGTTGCCGTGACGCCGGAGGAATTCGGCGATGCCTGGGACGGCGGCAAGCTGCACCTGCCGCTGCTCGTCGATCTCAACGGAAAACCGTTCGGCCGCGCCAATGCCGGCATCGACATGACCTTCGATTTCGGACAACTGGTCGCTCATGCGGCAAAAACCCGGCCGCTGTCGGCCGGCACCATCATCGGTTCGGGCACCGTCTCCAACAAGCTCGACGGCGGCCCCGGCAAGCCTGTGTCCGAAGGTGGCGTCGGCTACTCCTGCATCGCCGAAATCCGCACCATCGAAACCATCGAGAAGGGTTCGCCCACCACGCCATTCATGCATTTCGGCGACACGGTCCGTATCGAGATGAAGGACAAGGCGGGCCATTCGATCTTCGGGGCGATCGAGCAGACAGTCACGAAATATGAACCCCGCTGAGGCAATCCCGATGACCGATACGGTTCTGTTCGACTATTGGCGCTCTTCGGCCAGCTACCGGGTGCGGATCGCGCTGAACATGCTTGGGCTTCACCATAGCTGCGTGCCCGTCGATCTGCTGAGCGGAGAACACAAGCAGCCGGATCACCTGACCCGCAATCCGCAGGGTCTGGTTCCGGCACTATCGATCGATGGCCACATGCTGACCCAGTCCCTCGCCATCATCGAGTATCTATCGGAGACCCGGCCAGACGCCACCCTTCTGCCTGCCGATCCGCTCGGGCGACACCGCGTCCGGGCGCTGTCCTATGCCATCGCCATGGACATCCACCCGGTCTGCAATCTTGGCGTCGTCTTTCACGTCATGCAGCAGGCAAGCGATCCGGATGCGGCGCGGTCCACCTGGATGCGCAAGTTCATCGGCGAAGGCTTGGCGGCCTTCGAGCGCCTGCTCGACCATCCAGCAACCGGCGGCTTCTGCCATGGCGAGAAGCCCAGCATGGCTGACATCTGCCTCGTGCCGCAGATCTACAATGCCCGGCGCTGGAACGTCGATTTGACCGCGTGCGCACGCACGGCGGCGATTGCGGATAGATGCGGACTGATCCCGGTATTTGCGGCGGCTCATCCGGACCGGAACGCTCCGCAGCCGTAGTCATATCAAATTAATATTTTGAAAAATAATGCATTTCCTGTCATAATACGTTCGTGGCGGCACCGTTTGCGCGTGTCGCGTTAGGTCCCGACCATAGGAATGCCGGCCCCGGCAGGACAGGTCAACGCAATCTCCTCTTCGGCCAGGCTACCGGCGAAGGAGGTGCGTCATGGTACGCAACACGATCATGAACGTCATGGGAACAGCCGTAATCACCCTTGCGGTAACGGCCCATCCGGCTGCAGCGCAAGCCGCATTCAATTGCGCCGAACATTCCAAAGTCGTTGAAAGCCTCGGCTCCCGCTATTCCGAGACCCTTAAAGCAGTCGGCCTCATCAACCCGGCCGCTATCCTTGAGGTCTACGCTTCCGAGAGCGGCAGCTGGACCATGCTTGTGACCAGCGTCGATGGACACAGCTGCGTGGTCTTTGCCGGTGAAAACTGGGAAACACTTCCGGTTGATCCGGGAATGAAAACGAGAGTGCCGGCACTCGGCACAACACGTTGAAGGCGTTCCAAGGCTTGTGTCTTCCAGGCCGGCCGAAGCCTATTGAAAAGTTCTGAGCAAACTTCTGATTTTCATCCCTCGCAGACGAGGGGTTCAATTGAGCCACCCTGCGGTTCCCGCAACCCATCCCCCGCCTTCCCGAACAGCGTGATAACCCGTCCGCGGCACGCGCATTGCGCCATACCGCCGCTTGTAGCAAGTGCCAGTTTTTCCCACCCAATCTGGCAGGCCGCGCTCTTTATTGTGACAGAAAACTATGTTCTAGGGCCATTCAACGCATGACAGGGCGCAATCTGCCCGCTAAAGAGTCAAAAGCACCCGTTCCCAGGAGAAAAAGCAAAATGGCAGAAATAACCTACCCGGTTCACGGCGAAATCACGGGCCCGATCGTGATGATCGGCTTCGGCTCCATCGGCCGCGGTACCCTCCCCCTGATCGAGCGCCACTTCAAGTTCGACAAGAGCCGGATGGTTGTCATCGACCCGCGCGAAGACGCCGGCGACATGGAAATCCTAGCCAAGCACGGCGTTCGCCATATCAAGGAATACGTCACCAAGGACAACTACAAGGACCTCCTGAAGCCGCTTCTCACCGAAGGCGGCGGCCAGGGATTCTGCGTCAACCTGTCGGTCGATACCGGCTCGGTCGACCTGATGAAGCTGTGCCGCAAGCTCGACGTGCTTTACATCGACACGGTTATCGAGCCCTGGCTCGGCTTCTATTTCGACAAGACGATGAAGAACGCCGACCGCACCAACTATGCGCTGCGCGAAACGCTGCGCAAGGAAAAGGCCAAGAACCCGGGCGGCGCGACGGCCATCTCGACCTGCGGCGCAAACCCCGGCATGGTCTCCTGGTTCGTCAAGCAGGCGCTGGTAAACCTTGCCAACGATCTCGACATCAAGTTCGACGAGCCGGACCAGCATGACCGCGAAGGCTGGGCCAAGCTGATGAAGAAGACCGGCGTGAAGGGTATCCACATCGCCGAGCGCGACACGCAGCGCACCAAGCATCCGAAGCCGTTCAACACCTTCTGGAACACCTGGTCGGTCGAAGGCTTCATTTCCGAAGGCCTGCAGCCCGCCGAACTCGGCTGGGGCACCCATGAAGAATGGATGCCGAAGAACGCCAAGAAGCACAAGAAGGGTTGCCAGGCGGCCATCTATCTGGAACAGCCAGGCGCCAACACCCGCGTCCGCACATGGTGCCCGACGCCCGGCCCGCAATACGGCTTCCTCGTTACCCACAACGAATCCATCTCGATTGCCGACTACTTCACGGTGAAGGACAAGGATGGCGACGTAACGTTCCGTCCGACCTGCCACTACGCCTATCATCCGGCCAACGACGCCGTTCTGTCGCTGCATGAAATGTTCGGCAACGGCGGCAATGCGCAGCCGGTCCACCATGTTCTGAACGAGGACGAACTGGAGGACGGCATCGACGAACTCGGCGTCCTGCTCTATGGCCACGACAAGAACGCCTACTGGTATGGTTCGCGCCTGTCGCTGGAAGAAACCCGCCGCATCGCACCGTATCAGAACGCGACCGGCCTGCAGGTAACCTCGGCCGTTCTCTCCGGCATGGTCTGGGCCCTTGAAAACCCGGCCGCCGGCATCGTCGAAGCCGACGAGATCGATTACAAGCGTTGCCTCGAAGTGCAAACGCCGTATCTCGGCCCGGTTGAAGGCCATTACACCGACTGGACCCCGCTCGACGGCCGTCCGGGCCTGTTCCCGGAAGAACTCGACACCAAGGATCCGTGGCAGTTCAAGAATATTCTGGTTCGCTGAACTGACTGATTACACTTGAATATTTGACGCCCGGGGAACCATCCCCGGGCGTTTGCCGTTAAGGACCGAATAATACCTGCCATGCCCACGCCTCACTCTTGCATTCAACTCCTTATCACGGCATGGTTTTTTCAATCGAAAGACAGCTTTCCGCGCAGCCTCCTGGAGACCCATATGAAGCCGATCGCCATCCTGACAGTTCTGTCCGCCGTAGCTCTGGCCTCCTGCCAGGGGCCGCGTGAAGTGCGGGAACTGCCGCAAAACCGCCAGATGGCACCGGCCGGCGTCGAGGGCGCATGGGTCGATCCGAACGGCATCGTCTCGACATTCTCGGCCGGAACGTTCACGACCCGCACCACCGATACCAACCAGGTTCTGGCATCCGGCAATTATATCAATCTGTCGCCGAAACTGGTGGAGATCAACATGACCTCGATGGTCCGCAACACCCAGTCCAAGGTCAATTGTGCGATGGTGACGATGTCGCAGCTGAACTGCACGACGGATTCCGGCGCGCAGTTTTCGCTGTCCCGCAAGGCCTGATCCAGGGCTCGAATTTTCAGGCCGCCATGTCACGATCAAGACGAACAAAACCCTTCGGGCTCCGCGCCCGGAGGGTTTTCTGTTTCAGGGCTCAACGATCGGCGCGGGTGCTGCGGCGAGATCCGCCATCGCCTTGGATGTTTGCGCATCGGCCGGGAAGAACGCTTCGATCGTGACTTCGGAAAGCGTCACCTCGGTCGCCGTGCCGAACACCGTCGTCGTACTGAGAAAGGAAAGCGGCCCCGCTTCGCTGGCCAGGATGAGAGGAACCGCGATATCTGGATGACCGGGGCTGGCGGATTTTTTCGGCGGCCGCGCCGCGAACGGCACAGGATAGGATTTCAGTTCATCCAGCAATGCGGCAAGCGCCGGGTCGGCCGAGACGTCGATCTCGTGCGACAGGCGCTTGACGATATGGGTGCGCCATTCCGTGAAATTCACCACCCGGCTTGCAAGTCCCTCGGGGTGAAGGCTGACGCGCAGGACATTGACCGGCCCTGCAACCAGGTGATCCGCAACCCCGGCCAGCAGCATACCCACCGCCCTGTTGGCCGCCAGCATCGTCCAGTGCCGGTCTACGGCCAATGCCGGGTGCGGATCGTGGCCGTCAAGAATGCGCTGGATGACCGCACGCGCGCCAGCCAGTCCCGGCGAATCCAGCGGCTGGTCAGGGTAGATCGGCGCGAAGCCCGCTGCCATCAGAATGGCGTTGCGTTCCCGCAGCGGCACCGCCAGCTGCTCCGTCAGCCTGAGCACCATGTCCCGGCTCGGCAGCGAGCGGCCGGATTCCACGAAGCTCAGGTGCCGCTGCGAAACGTCGGCGTTCACGGCAAGCGCCAGTTGGCTCAACCGGCGTCTTTGACGCCAGGTCCGCAGCAGGTCTCCAGCAGAGGTTGGTTCGTTCAACATGAGTAGACTATGAAGCCGCAAGGTATCTTTGGCAATTACCTCCGGCGTAATCGACGGCTGCACCAAAACCTCTCAGGATCAGGGACAAGGCGCTGCAAGGAATGCGGGCCTCCTGGTGAGAGGAAAGGATAAGATCATGTCTAAAATCAACGCATGGACCCTGAAGAGCCTGCTGGTAGCGGATGCGCTGACCTGCACCGCAATGGGCACCGCACTTCTCGTTGCCGCCGCACCGATGGGCGCCATCACGCAGATACCGCCGGCCTTTTTGTCCTGGGCCGGGCTCAGCCTTTTGCCGATTGCGGCCTTCATGGCGCTGACGGCCGCGTTTGCCCCCGCCTCCCGCTGGGCCGCAGGCCTGATCATCGCCGGCAACGTCTTGTGGGTGGCGGCCAGCCTTCTGCTGCCGGCCGGCGGCTTCATCTCTCCGAACACCCTCGGCTGGGTCTTCCTCACCGGCCAGGCCGCGATCGTCGCCGTCATCGCCAAGCTGGAGTTCGATGCGTTGAGAGGCCCGCAGGTGCCATCGCGGGCCTGAGCAGCACCGGTCTCGCCGTAAATCCACAAACGCCGCTGCCCCCAGCGGCGTTTTTTTTGCATGCGTACCAATTTTAACCTTGCCGGGAGACCGCTGGGAGATAGATGCAATTACTGCTTGATGTCGGTGCACCCAAATGAAACCATCTCTCCCGGCCCAAGTGTCACAGCACGGCAGCTTTGTATCAGGCCTGCAACAAACGATAAAAACAGGAGACAACCATGATCAGACATTTGCGAACCGGGCTGATGACAGCCTCGATCCTTGCACTTTCGTCCGGTGCCGCCTTCGCCGATTATGAGTTGAACATCCTGCATATCAACGATTTCCACTCGCGCATCGAATCGATCAACAAGTACGATTCCACCTGCTCGGCCGAGGAGGAAGGCAAGAACGAGTGCTTCGGCGGCATTGCTCGCGTGAAGACTGCGATCGACACAGCACGCAAGCAGATCACCGATGCCGGCGGCAATGTGCTGACGCTGGATGCAGGCGATCAGTTCCAGGGCTCGCTGTTCTATACTGAATACAAAAGCGCTCCGGTTGCCGAATTCATGAACGGCATTGGCTTCGATGCCATGGCGATCGGCAATCACGAATTCGACGACGGCCCCGAAGAACTGGCTAAATTCATCTATGCGCTGAAATTCCCGATCATCTCCGGAAACACGGTCGCGGCACTGAACACACCGGTCGCCAACAAGTTCAAGGGGTATATCGTCAAGGATTTGGGTGGCCAGAAGGTGGCCGTGGTCTCTGTCCTTGCAACGGATACGGACGAAACCTCGTCTCCAGGGCCGAACATCCTATTCGACGACGAAATCGCCTATCTGAAAACTGCGGTGAAGGAGATCACCGATCAGGGCGTCAACAAGATCATCCTGCTCTCGCATGTCGGCTATGAGCGCGACAAGGAGATCGCCGCAGCGGTCGATGGCATCGACATCATTGTCGGCGGCCATAGCCATACGCTGCTGTCGAATACGGACGAAAAGGCAGCAGGCCCCTATCCGACCGTGGTCAAGGACCCGGCCGGCATCGATGTTCCCATCGTTACCGCCTATGCCTATTCCAAATATCTGGGCGAGTTGAAGGTCGTTTTCGATGATGCCGGCAAGGTCAAGTCTGCCGCGGGAGCGCCGAAACTGCTCGATGCCTCGGTCACGCCCGATGCCGGCTTCGAAGCGCGCGTCAAGGAACTGGCTGCCCCTCTGGAGGCTGTCCGGGCCAAAGAAATCTCCGAAACCACGGATGCAATCGACGGTTCGCGCGAAGTCTGCCGTGCCGCGGAATGCTCGATGGGCAACCTTGTCGCCGATGCCATGCTTGACCACGTCAAGGAACAGGGCATCACCATCGCGATCCAGAATGGCGGCGGCCTGCGCGCCTCCATTGACAAGGGCGTCGTGACCATGGGTGAGATTTTGACCGTTCTTCCTTTCCAGAACAGCGTCGCCACCTTCCAGCTGAAGGGCGCCGATATCGTAACCGCGCTCGAAAACGGCCTGAGTGAGATCGAGAAAGGCGCCGGGCGTTTCCCCCAGGTTGCCGGCCTGAAATACAGCTTCGACAAGTCCAAGCCGGCGGGTAGCCGCGTGGTGTCGGTCGAGACGAAGGAAGGGGAGAGTTTTGTGCCGCTCGATCCGCAGAAACTCTACGGCGTCGTCACCAACAACTACATGCGCGGCGGCGGCGATGGCTACAAGATCTTCGCGGCGGCGGCTCAGAACGCCTATGACTTTGGACCGAGCCTTGAGGATACGGTTGCGGAATACCTCATCGAAAACCGCCCCTACAAGCCGCTGACTGAAGGCCGCATCACCGAAATCATGGCAGCCACAGCAAGCGAACCATCGACCCAGACCAGCACCGATACAGCAGCCAAGAGCGTAACGCCGGATGCCAAGCCCGCGGAGGGCGCAGAGGCCGCGGCGACCACCACGACGATGCAGCAGCCGGCAGCCGAAACGGCTGTCTCAGCAAGTGGTTCAACGCCGACCACCGAAAAGCATGTCATCGTCAGAGGCGATACGCTGTGGGATCTGGCCAAGGCCGTCTATGGCGATGGCGAACTCTGGAAGACGATTGCCGAGGCCAATGGCAATCCCGTCCCGAGGCGTCTGGAAATCGGCAAGGAGCTGACGATCCCGGCCCGGTAAGACAATATGTCTCTGGCCAAACAGCCGGTCCGGGGTTTCCCGGGCCGGTTTTTCTTTTTAAGAACGGCATGAACCGCAAGCGCCGCTTGCCGTATAAGAGACGTCGCCCTCCCCACACTGCAGGACAATGCCATGATTCCCGCCGCTGCCATGCCCGCCCCAAACCATCCCCCCGTCAAGTTTGGCAAGGTGGGCGTGCTTTTGGTCAACCTCGGCACACCCGATGGCACCGACAAAGTGTCGATGCGGCGTTATCTCAAGGAATTCCTGATGGACCGGCGGGTGATCGAATGGTCGCCGTTCTTCTGGTACCCGATCCTGTTCGGCATCGTGCTCAACACGCGGCCCGCCAAGGTCGGCAAGGCCTATGAGACGATCTGGAACAAGGAGCTGAACGAGAGCTACCTGCGCACCTACACCCGCAATCAGGCGGAGACGATGGCGAAATCCTTCGCCGCTCTACCAAATGTCCGCGTCGATTGGGCCATGCGCTATGGCCAGCCGTCGATCAAGTCGAAGATGGAAGAGCTGCAGAAGGACGGCTGCGAAAAAATCCTCGTCTTCCCGCTTTATCCGCAATATGCGGCAGCGACGACGGCGACCGTCAACGACGAGGCCTTCAAGGCCCTGTTGAAGATGCGCTGGCAGCCGGCCCTGCGCACGGTTGCGCCCTACCATGACGATCCGGTCTATATCGAGGCGCTGGCCAATTCGATCACCAGCCATCTCGCCACCCTAGACTGGGAGCCGGAAGTGGTGCTCACATCCTTCCACGGCATCCCGCAATCCTATTTCGACAAGGGCGATCCCTACTACTGTCAGTGTCAGAAAACCGCGCGGCTGGTACGCGAAAAACTTGGCTGGTCGAAAGAGAAGCTGCAGGTCACCTTCCAGTCCCGTTTCGGGCCGGAGGAATGGCTGCAGCCCTATACTGATAAGACGGTGGAGAAGCTCGGCAAGGAGGGTGTCAAGCGCATCGCCGTCATCAATCCGGGCTTCGTTTCCGACTGCCTGGAAACGCTGGAGGAAATCGCGGTGGAAGCCGCCGAGACCTTCCACCATGCCGGCGGCGAGAAATTTGCCCATATCCCCTGCCTCAACGACAGCGCCGGCGGCATGACTGTGCTCGAACATGTAGTGCGCCGGGAACTGATGAGCTGGGTTTAGAGCCTCGTACGATAAATGAGGCACATTCTGTTGTCTCAAATCGACCGATCCACCAGAAGGATGGCGCGGAGCGATGCCGCCCCATCGGTCAAGCCATCCGACGCAATGGGCGGCCGATTTCAGGCAACCCGGAGGGCCGGATGCTTTTCTGTCAGGAAAAGGGCTTTTGTCTCGAACGTACCGGTCTGGTATGCCCTTCGACAAAAGCCCTTTTCCTGACAGAAAATCCTTCCGGCAGAATGCGCCTCATTTATCGTACGAGGCTCTAAACCCCGCGCCGGTTGCCCCACAACAGCACATGCAGCTGCGGCAGCACACGGGCGCCGAACCAGCGGTCCTGCGTCACCCTATCGACCAGCCAGCGCATGCGTTCGGCAATGCCGTCCATGTCGATGCCCGCATCCACCTCGTCGCCACCCGGCGGCGTGTGGTTGCCCGGCTGCAGATAGACCGGCAAATGCGGATAGCGCGCGGCCGCATCGCGGGCGTAGGCATAATCCGCCTCGTCGAAGACAACGATCTTCAGCACCGTTTCCGGCCGCGCGCGGGCGGCCTCGAGACAGCTGTCGAACAGCGCCCAGTCCGTCTCCATGCCGCTGGAGGGCGGCTTGGGGCTGAGAACCAGCACATCGAGATCGGCGAACCAGTCTTTCGCCACGGAGCCCTGCGTTTCCAGCGCAAAGCGGAAGCCATCCTGATGCCCGAGCTTGATCAGCGCGCCCAGCGGCTGGATCGCCGGATTGCCCCCGGAAAGGGACACCGTGACCGGCACGCCGCCCGAAAGCCGCCGCACCTCGTCCCACACCGCCTCCGGCGTCATCGGCGTCCAGTCGTCGCGATAGCGGCTGTCGACCGCATGAAGGCTATCGCACCATAAACAGCGGTAGTCGCAGCCGCCAGTGCGCACGAAAACGGTGGGCAGGCCGATCAGCACGCCCTCGCCCTGGATCGTCGGGCCGAACATCTCCGACACGCGAATAAGGCCGGCTCTGGGCTCGGCCGTCATGGCCGGTATTCCGCCCAGGTCTTGGGCGTCTCGCTGACTTTCACCGAAGCCGTTTCCGGCAGGTGCGCCTTGCACCAATCATAGAAGTGCCGCGCCAGACACTCCGCCGTCACCCGGTCATGGCCGAAGACATCGTTGAGGTGGCGGTGATCGAAGGTCTCGTCGATGTAACGCTTGAGCGGCGACAACTCGTGATAGTCGCGAACAAAGCCGTGTTCGTTCAGCTCTTCGGCTGCCAGCTCCACCACAACAACATAATTGTGCCCGTGCAACCGCGCGCATTGATGATCGGCGGGAAGACTGGTGAGCTGGTGCGAGGCGGAGAAATGAAACTCCTTGCTGATGCGAAACATCATTTCACCTCCGTGGCAACAAACCCGCCGGTGGCCGAGACCCAGAAATCAGCGTCCTCATAGTCGGTCGGATCGGCAATGCCAGCCAGGTGAAAGGCCTCGCGCCGCTCGACGCAGGTGCCGCAGCGCCCGCAATGCCGCATCCCGCCCTTGTAGCAGGACCAGGTCTGCGCAAACGGCGTGCCGTGCCTTGCGCCATCCGTGACGATATCGGCCTTCGAGCCGTTCACGTAGGGCGCATAGAGCGTGACCGCGGCATAGCCCTCGGTCGCGTGGTTCTGCATGATCTGGAACGCATCGATGAACCCCGGGCGGCAATCGGGATAGATGAAGTGATCGCCGCCATGCACGGCGGTCGCCACCGCATCCGCCTTCTGGGCTGCGGCCACCCCGAAGGCGATCGCCAGCATGATGGCGTTACGATTGGGCACGACCGTCGCCTTCATCGTTTCCTCGGCATAGTGCCCGTCGGGAACGGCGATGTCGTCGGTCAGCGCCGACCCGGTCAGATGTGCACCGATCGCACTGATATCGATGATGTGATGCGGCACGTTGAGCCGCACGGCACAGGCCGCGGCAAAATCCAGCTCCTTTTTGTGGCGCTGGCCGTAATCGAAGGAGAGAAGCGCTGCAAGCGTATGTTCGGCTGCCACCTTGTGGGCAAGCGAAACGGAATCCAATCCGCCGGAGCAGATCACGATGGTTTTCATATCTTAGTCCTTGTTTTGACCGGGTAGGCTGCGACCGGTAAGCGAATGGGCGCTCTTTAAGCCAAAGAACGGGCTTTGTGAATGGGGAAATCCGCTGGCTTATTGATGGCGGTTGCGTAAAGTGCGGCGAAACAAACCTTTAAGGGAGAAACCGGATGCCTTTCGCCGGACTGGACATCGTCGTCATCGCCTTCGTGGTCCTCGTCATCCTCGTGCTGTTTGCCGGCATCAAGACGGTACCGCAAGGATTTCGCTACACGGTGGAACGTTTTGGCCGCTACACCCGCACTCTTGAGCCCGGCCTCAACATCATCATCCCGTTCATCGACAAGATCGGCGCGAAGATGAACGTCATGGAGCAAGTGCTCGACGTCCCGACGCAGGAGGTCATCACCCGTGACAATGCCAGTTGCGCCGCCGATGCCGTCGCCTTCTACCAGGTGCTGAACGCCGCCGAGGCCGCCTATCAGGTTTCCGACCTGCAAAGCGCCATCCTCAACCTGACGATGACCAACATCCGCTCCGTCATGGGTTCGATGGACCTCGACGAACTGCTGTCGAACCGCGAAATCATCAACGACAAGCTCCTGCATGTGGTCGATGAGGCCGTCGGCCCCTGGGGCATCAAGGTCACCCGCGTCGAGATCAAGGACATCCAGCCGCCGAAGGATCTGGTCGATGCCATGGCGCGCCAGATGAAGGCCGAACGCGAAAAGCGCGCGCAGGTTCTGGAAGCCGAAGGCTCGCGCAACGCCCAGATCCTGCGCGCCGAAGGTGCCAAGCAATCGGCCATCCTGCAGGCCGAAGGCCAGCGCGAAGCCGCATTTCGGGATGCCGAAGCCCGCGAACGTCTGGCCGAAGCCGAAGCCAAGGCCACCAAGATGGTCTCCGAAGCCATCGCCGCCGGCGACGTGCAGGCGATCAACTACTTCGTCGCCCAGAAATACACCGAAGCCATGGCCGCGATCGGCACGGCCCCGAACTCGAAGATCGTGCTGATGCCGATGGAAGCCTCCTCGCTGATCGGCTCGCTCGGCGGCATCGGTGCGATTGCCCGGGAAGTCTTCGGCAATGGCGGCGATGCGCCCGCGCCCGCTCGCCAGCCCCTGCCGCGCACGACCCCGGTCCGCAATCCGTTCGACACGGCCAAGCAGGAAGGCTGACCGATGATCGAACGCATCGTTCTCGAACTTGGACCTTGGAGCTGGTGGGTTTTGGGCCTGGTGCTCCTGGCCGCCGAAGTCGTCGCCCCCGGCGTCTTCCTCGTCTGGATCGGCATCGCCGCCATCCTCACCGGCGCCGTCTCGCTTTTGCTGTGGGAGGCCGGTTTCTGGGTCTGGCAGGCGCAGCTGGTGTTCTTTGCCGTTCTCTCGGTCGCGACGGTGTTCATCGGCCGCCGGCTGCTTGCCCGCTCGGGCGACACGTCCGACGAACCGCTGCTGAACCAGCGTGGGGCGCGCCTCATCGGCCGCACGGCCGTGCTGGAACAGCCGATCGCCGAGGGCCGCGGCCGCATCCGGCTCGACGATACGACGTGGACCGTCAACGGGCCGGATCTTCCGGCCGGTGCCCGCGTCAAGGTCATCGGCAGCAATGGCGGCCGATTGACGGTCGAAAGCGCCTGAAAAGAAAGCCGAATGCCGCTTCCGAAAGGAATGGTTAACCACATCCGTTTACGGTTGCTCAACACTGGTAAACGGATTTCCGGGCATTCGGCAGATGACGCCATACATTTCACGCACGAAGAGGACGAGCCTCCCGCGCCCGGCAGCCGCTGCGGCCTGGTTGATGGCGAGCTGTGCGTTGCTTTTGCCGCATGGCGTCTCCGCCCAGGCCGTCGTGCCCGTATCCGGCGGCGCCACGGCTCCCGCAAATTCCGGCGCCAATACCAATGCCACACCCGCCGCGCAGGACGCAGCGATCACCACCGGCTCGATCAGCACCGATGCGGGCGAACCGCTGCTGAACGACCCCGCGATCGACGAGGACATGGCCCGCACGAACCTGCGCGAAAACACCATCGATGGTCTGCGGGCGCAGCTCGATATCGACCGCAACGATGCACAGGGCATTCGTCTTGGCAGCTTCACCCTGAAACCGACGCTCGGCCAGACCTACAATTTCGAAAGCACCAAGACCGGCAGCTTGAAGGAAAAGCGCAGCTATCTGGAGACCGGCCTGAAAGGCACGCTGACCTCCGATTGGTCCCGTCACGCGCTGACGGTCACCGGCGAAGGCACCTGGCAGCGCAATGTGTCCGGCTCCGGCGAGACGGAACCGACCGCCGATATCGAAGCAGCCCTGCGCCTCGATCTCTCCGAGCAGACGACGGCGACGCTCAAGGCCGGTTATCACTTCGAGCGGGAGGATTCGACCGACCCGAACGCGATCAGCAATGCCAGCGTCCAGTCCGGCATCGATCAATACACGCTCGGCGCCGGCATAGAGCGCGATTTCGGCATCCTGCGCGGCTCGGCCAAGGTCGATTTCGATCGCTATGTGTATGGCGATGCGGAACTCGACAATGGCGGCACGTTGTCGCTGAAGGACAGAAACCGCAATGCGGGTGCTGTCACCGTGCGCGTCGGCTACGAACTGTCCCCGGCACTCATTCCGTTCATCGAGGCGTCGGCCGGAAAATCGATCTATGATTTGCGCAAGGATACGCTCGGCTTCGAGAGATCCTATGACAGCTACGGTGCCCGCGCCGGCATCGAGGCCGATCTGGGCGAAAAGCTCAGTGGCGAAATCGCGCTCGGCTATCAGACCTACCGGTTTGACGACAATCGTCTCGACGAACTGAAAGGTTTTACCGTCGATGGCCTGATCAGGTGGTCGCCCCAGCGCGGTACGGACGTGACCTATGGCGTCTCCACCGGCATCGAGCCATCCACAACCGCCGGCGAAAGCGGCGCCATGGTCTATACCCTGAGCGCCAACGCGACCCACGAACTGCGCGCCGCGCTGGTGGCGCGCCTTTCCAACAGCCTGACGCTGCGCAATTTCCAAAGCGGTGCGTCCAGTGACGAGAAAGTCTGGGCGACGGGCGCCGGCCTCACCTGGGATATCAACCGCTATCTCGCCCTGACCGGCGATGTCGGCTACGAGCACACGACCCGCGACAGCGGCCCGGCGACCAATGTCGCGCGCGTCGGTGTGGGCCTCACGCTGCGCCGCTGATCTGGAGCGCTTCCTTTTTTACGCATGAAAAAGCCCGCCTGCGTCTGTGAACTGACGCCAGCGGGCGCTTTTTGCGTCAATTGGCGCGTGTTACTTGAGCCCCTGCAGCAAAGCCTTCAGCGGGCCTTCCACGCCCGGCCGGATGTCGCCGCGCGCCAGGGCGAAGGCAACGTTTGCCAGGATGAAACCCTCTTTCATGCCGCAGTCATAGGTGTTGCCACGGAAATGATATCCGGCAAAATCCTGTGTCTGGGCAAGTTTCAGCATGCCGTCGGTCAGCTGGATCTCATTGCCTGCACCACGCTCCTGCGTTGCCAGGATCGAGAAGATTTCCGGCTGCAGGATGTAGCGGCCGTTGATGAAGAAGTTGGACGGCGCGGTGCCCTGCGGTGGCTTTTCGACCATCTTGGTGATCTTGAACCCGTCGCCGACCTTGTCGCCCGCGCCGACGATACCGTATTTGTGGGTTTGGTCCGGCGCACATTCTTCGACGGCGATGACGTTGCCGCCGCTCTGCTCATACAGTTCGACCATGCCCTTGAGGCAGCCCTTTTCGGCCTGCATGATCATATCGGGCAGAAGCAGCGCAAAGGGTTCGTCGCCGACCAATTCGCGCGCGCACCAGACGGCATGGCCAAGACCGAGCGGCGATTGCTGGCGGGTAAAGCTGGTGCTGCCCGCAACGGGGAGAATGCCTTCCAGAAGCGTCAGTTCCGCCGTCTTGTTGCGCTCGCGCAAGGTCTGTTCAAGCTCGACCTGGATATCGAAATAGTCCTCGATCACGGCCTTGCTGCGACCGGTGACGAAAATCAGATGTTCGATCCCGGCATCCAGCGCCTCATCCACCACATACTGGATGACCGGCCTGTCGACCACGGTCAGCATTTCCTTGGGAACGGCCTTGGTGGCAGGCAGGAACCGGGTTCCAAGACCGGCCACGGGGAAAACGGCCTTACGGACTTTACGCTTGTCAGTCATTGACATCTCCAGGATCACGGCACTGTGATTTAAAACGGTTAGGGTTTGTATCAATAGGGATTAAACGTCAATTTGCTATTTTTTTGCAAAGGAAGACGTCACCACCCATTCATGGTAAAGAATTTGTTGACTTCATTTTCGTAAGATTCCGTTTCTGGCGGCTGCCTCTTCGGCCGAACGGCCAGAGAATGGAACCACATGCATGTAACCTGTGCATGAAGCTGGCTCTAAGACTGTAAATTTGCGCACCGCCGGTCAACCTCCTGACCGCAGCAGGGCGCCGACCAACGGAAACGACAGCTGATGACAAAGACCCGACACAAACTCCTTCGCCGTGCTGCCGCCGCGTTCATGACAGCCGCAGTTCTGTTTGCCGCACCGGCAGCTTCGGCTGACGCAGGTTTCGAGACCTGGATCAACAGCTTCTATGCCACAGCAGCAAAGAGCGGCATTACCAAGGCGACCTACCGTCAGGCTTTTGCCGGCGTGAAGACGCCCGATCCGGATGTGCTGCAGAAGGCAGCCTATCAACCCGAGTTCAAGCACAAGATCTGGGAATATATCGACAGCCGCGTCAATCCCTACACCCGCAAGGTCGGGCAGGAAATGGCGGTCAAGCACGCCCGTACGCTCACCGCTCTGGAGCGTCATTTCGGCGTCGACAAGAGTGTGCTTCTGGCCATCTGGTCGATGGAATCCAATTACGGTGCGGTGCTGGAAAAGGACGAGCGCCTGCATTATGTGCCCCGCGCCCTGGCGACGCTCGCCTATGCCGACCCGAAACGGGCCAAATTTGCCAGGACCCAGCTGATCGCGGCTCTGAAGATTCTCCAGAATGGCGATATCACCCCGCGCGAACTGAACGGTTCGTGGGCAGGAGCCATGGGCCACACGCAGTTCATTCCGACCAGCTATCTGCTTTACGCTGTCGATGCCGACGGCAATGGCCACAAGGACATCTGGAACTCGGTGCCGGATGCGCTGGCGACCGCCGCCAACCTGTTGAAGAAGAATGGCTGGCAGTCGGGACAGACCTGGGGCTACGAAGTATCACCGCCGCAGAACGGCGGCCAGTATGCCGGCCAGACGAAGACAGTCGCCCAGTGGGCAGCGCTCGGGTTCACCCGGCCGAACGGCAAGGCTTTCCGCAATGGCGACACGCGGGCCGAACTGAAAATGCCCGGCGGTGCCGGCAGCCCAGGCTTCCTGATGACCAAGAACTTCTTCGTCCTCAAACGCTACAACGCCTCGGATTCCTATGCACTCGGCGTCGGCCTGCTCGCCGACGAGATCGCCGGCTATGGCGGCATGCAGCAGGCCTGGAGCCGTCCGGACGGTTCGCTCGACATCAAGCAGAAGTTCGAGCTGCAGTCGCGCCTGAAGGAACTCGGCTATTACGACGGCGAGGTCGACGGCAATTTCGGATCCGGCTCCAAGGCCGCCATCCAGGCCTTCCAGAACCGCAATGGCCTGTCACCCGATGGAGAACCGACCCAGCATCTGCTGAAGGCCCTGCGCAAGTAAACATGATCGAGGGCGCTGGACGCTCTCAATTGCGGCGCAATCCGGATACATCCTTGATGGCAACGCCTTTTGAAAGAGGCGTTGCGCGCGCAGAGACACCAGACTTCAGGCCAGAACAGTGCGGAACGGGCTCATGAGCGGCAAAAACAGCAGCAACGTCCTTCACCGGCTGCTCACCGGCCTCGCCGTGATCGCAATCGGCTTGACTGCACTCGTCTCGGAGCCCGCCCGCCCGGCGCAAGCGCAGGAGCGCCGGACCATTCTCGACATGCTGTTCGGTTTTGGCAGGCGTCAGCCGCCGCCCGTCTACGACGATGTTCCGATCTACGAACCGAGACAGAAACAACCGCAGCAACAGCGCCCAAAGGCACGAAAGACGCAGCAAAAGGCAAAACCTGCGCCGGTCGAGCCCGCTCCCGTCGTCGTCGAAAAACTGGAAACGGCCAAGAAGGTCCTCGTCGTTGGCGACTTCATGGCCGGAAGTCTCGGCGACGGCCTGAAGACCGCGTTCGAGACGACGCCAGGCATCGTCATCGAAACCCGCGCCAATGGCTCGTCAGGCCTTGTGCGGGAGGACTATTTCAACTGGCCGGAAAACCTGCCGGCCTACATTGCGGAAACCAAACCGTCGCTGATCATCATCAGCCTCGGCGCCAACGAGCGTCAGCAGATGGCGATCGGCGGCGAGAAGGAAAAATTCCGCACCGACCGCTGGCTTGCGGAATACACCCGCCGGACCGGCACCTTCGCTGCTCTTGCCCACGCGGACAAGACACCGCTGCTCTGGGTCGGCATGCCGCCGTTCCAGTCCACATCGATGACCGCCGACATGGTGACGCTGAATGGCATCTTCCGCACGGAAACCGAAAAGGTGGGCGGAACATTCGTCGATATCTGGGATGGTTTCGTCGACGAGGACGGAAAATTCGTCATGACGGGATCCGATATCAACGGCCAGCAGGTCCGCCTGCGCGGCTCCGACGGTATCAACCTGACCAAGGCGGGCAAACGCAAGCTAGCCTTCTATGTCGAAAAGGATATCCGCAAGCTCCTGGGCGATGCCACCGCCTCGGCCCAGGATATTCCCGGCGCCGATGGCATGAAGGACCTCGTTGTCGCTGCACCGACAGCCAACGAGGATATTATCCAGACCCAGCCGATCGGTCTCGACGATCCCGATCTTGACGGCAGTACCACGCTTCTCGGCGGCGGTGCTGTGTTGACGAGCAACGGCAAAAGCCCACGCGACCGTCTCGTGGAAAAGGGTGACGTTGCCGCAGCCCCGTCAGGCCGGGTGGACGATTTCCGGCTTTCAAAGCCGGAGACCGTGATCAGCAATCCGGTGATCCGCAACTAAAGCGTTCCATCTTCCAAGACTGACAAACCACAGGATTTTAATCGTTTCATCGCAACACGCTAATGCTGCATCGGATCTCACCGCCATCCTTCAACCCCAGCGCTGGCGACGCACGGTAGCAACAGAACGGAAAACGCCGCATACCAGCCCGGCACGCGGCGTTCCCAGTTAGGTTTTGCCTCGCGAAAAAGGCAAATTTGATTACCGCGGCAGGACGGTCGAGCCCATCAGCGCTTCGTCGATCGCCCGCGCCGCCTGGCGGCCCTCGCGGATCGCCCAGACCACCAGCGACTGGCCGCGGCGCACGTCACCGGCTGCCCAGACCTTATCGACCGAGGTCCGGTAATCCTTGTCATTGGCCGTGACGAAGGAGCCGCCACGCTTGTCCTTGCCGATATCCAGCCTGCCGCCCATGTCCTTCAAGACGCCGTCGGTAGCCGGACCGCTGAAGCCGATGGCGATGAAGGCGAGATCGGCCTTGATGACGAATTCGGTCCCCGCGATCGGCTTGCGGCGCTCATCGACCTGACAGCACTTGACGCCGGTCAAAACGCCGTCCTCGCCGACAAACTCAAGCGTCGCCACCTGGAATTCGCGCACGGCCCCTTCAGCCTGCGAGGACGAGGTGCGCATCTTGGTGGCCCAGAACGGCCAGACGGCAAGCTTGTCTTCCTTTTCCGGCGGCTGCGGGCGGATGTCGAGCTGGGTGACCTTGACGGCCCCCTGGCGGAATGCGGTGCCAACACAGTCGGACGCGGTATCGCCACCGCCGACGACGACGATATGCTTGCCACCGGCGAGGATCGGATCCGACGGCCAGCCGACGCTGTCGATATTCTCGCGGCCGACGCGGCGGTTCTGCTGGACGAGATAGGGCATCGCATCATGCACGCCAGTAAACTCGACACCCGGAATACCGGCATCGCGCGGGGTTTCCGCACCGCCGCAATAGAGCACGGCATCGTGCTCGGCGACCAGGCTGTCGACGGTGCGGTCGACACCGACATTGACGCCGCAATGGAAGGTGACGCCTTCGCCGCGCATCTGGTCGACGCGGCGGTCGATGAAGTTCTTCTCCATCTTGAAGTCCGGGATACCGTAGCGCAGCAGTCCGCCGGGCTTCGATTCACGCTCATAGACATGAACCTCGTGGCCGGCGCGGGCCAGTTGCTGGGCCGCTGCCATGCCGGCAGGACCCGAACCGATGATCGCGACCTTCCTGCCGGTCTTGGTAACAGCCGGCTGCGGCACGATATAGCCCATTTCATAGGCCTTGTCGGCAATCGCCTGCTCGACGGTCTTGATCGTCACGGGCGCATCTTCAAGGTTCAGCGTGCAGGCTTCCTCGCACGGCGCCGGGCAGATGCGGCCGGTGAACTCCGGAAAATTGTTGGTCGAATGCAGGTTGCGGATCGCCTCGTCCCAGTTGCCGTTATAAACGAGGTCGTTCCAGTCGGGGATCTGGTTGTGGACCGGGCAGCCGGTCGGGCCGTGGCAATAGGGGATGCCACAGTCCATGCAGCGCGCCGCCTGTTTCTGCACTTCCGGGTCCGACATCGGGATTGTGAATTCGCGGAAATGCCGGATGCGATCCGACGCCGGCTGATACTTTGCCAGCTGCCGGTCGATTTCCATGAAGCCTGTGACCTTACCCATCTACTCGTCCCTTATTTCACAGTGGGGGCCACGTGGGACCCCAATACCAGTAAGCGAAACCCACGGCCGCGCCCAATACGATGAATTCCCACCCTGCTGCACCGTTCACCACATAGACTGCCACAGGAACGGCGACTGCTATGGAAACTGAAATCAGCCTGTGAATAGCAACGGAGAAACGCATATTCCAAACCTTTCCCGTTGCCAGTTTATTCGTCCGGCTCAACAATCGCGGGCCACATTCCATCCTTCCACACTATGAAAGGATTGAACCTTGCCCACATCGCTTCACGCGCGGCTTCTTCCGCCGGATGAACAGATATGACGCCGTCCCTGTCTTGAACGATGACGATCTCCTCCCCTTCGAGGAAGAAATCATCCGGAATGGCGACAAGGCGTCGATTGCCTTCTTTGATGATCCTGCTTCTGTGTTCTCTTGTAATTGCCGACATCGGAGCCTCCGCCATAGGTTGAATTCCCATAACACAAGGCGCCGATCTTTAACTACTCCGCCGCGATGCCCATCCGCATGCGCTCCATTTCCTCCAGCGCACGGCGGTATTCGACCGGCATGACCTTGCGGAATTTCGGCCGGAACTCGACCCATTGGTCGAGAATTTCCTTGGCGCGCGGCGAGCCCGTGTAGTGCAGATGATTGGAGATCAGCTGGTAGAGCCGCTCGTCGTCATGGCGCGTCATGTCGCCGGCGACGTCGACCATGCCCTTGTGCATGAGGTCGCCGCCGTGATGATGCAGCTTCTCCAGCATGTCGTCCTCTTCAGGAACCGGCTCGAGTTCGACCATCGCCATGTTGCAGCGTTTCGGGAAATCGTCGCTCTCATCCAGCACATAGGCAACGCCGCCCGACATGCCGGCTGCAAAGTTGCGGCCGGTTTCGCCGAGCACAACGACCACGCCACCGGTCATGTACTCGCAGCCATGGTCGCCAACACCTTCGACAACCGCGATGGCGCCGGAGTTGCGCACGGCGAAACGTTCGCCGGCGACGCCGTTGAAATAGCACTCGCCCGAGATCGCACCGTAAAGCACCGTGTTGCCGACGATGATCGACTTGGCCGCGACGATCTTGGAGTTTTCCGGCGGACGCACGACGATACGGCCACCCGAGAGACCCTTGCCGACATAGTCGTTGCCGTCGCCAATCAGTTCAAACGTGATGCCGTTCGCCAGGAACGCGCCGAACGACTGGCCGGCCGTACCGGTGAGCTTCACGGTGATCGTATCATCCTTCAGCCCCTTGTGACGGTAGCGCTTGGCGACTTCCCCCGACAGCATGGCACCGGCCGAACGGTCGACGTTCTTGATAACGGCCTCGATCGTGACAGGCGTCTTCGATTCGAGCGCCGGCATCGCCGCCGCAATCAGCGTGCGATCGAGAATGTCGTAGATCGGGTGGTTCTGCTTTTCGGTCCAGTAGGTCTTTTCCTTCGGTGCATCAACCTTGTGGAAGATGCGGGAGAAGTCGAGACCATTGGCCTTCCAATGCGAGATCATCGCATCCTTTTCGAGCAGTTCGGACAGGCCGATGACCTCATCGAACCTGGAAAAGCCCAGCGACGCCAGGATTTCGCGCACTTCTTCGGCAACGAAGAAGAAGTAATTGACCACATGCTCGGGCGCACCCTTGAAGCGCTTGCGCAGGACGGGATCCTGCGTTGCCACGCCCACCGGACAGGTGTTGAGGTGACATTTGCGCATCATGATGCAGCCGGCCGCAATCAGCGGTGCGGTCGAGAAGCCGAATTCGTCGGCTCCGAGCAGCGCCCCGATGATGACGTCGCGGCCGGTCTTGAGACCGCCGTCAACCTGCAGCGCGATGCGCGACCGCAGGCCGTTCAGCACCAGCGTCTGATGGGTTTCGGCAAGGCCGATTTCCCATGGGGATCCGGCATGCTTCAGCGAGGTCAGCGGCGAAGCACCGGTGCCGCCGTCATAGCCCGAGATGGTGATATGATCGGCGCGTGCCTTGGCAACGCCGGCCGCAACCGTGCCGACGCCGACCTCGGAGACCAGCTTGACGGAGATATCCGCTTCCGGATTGACGTTCTTCAGGTCGTAGATCAGCTGCGCCAGATCCTCGATCGAATAGATGTCGTGATGCGGCGGCGGCGAGATCAGGCCGACGCCCGGTGTCGAATGCCGGGTCTTGGCGACCGTCGCATCGACCTTGTGGCCGGGCAGCTGGCCGCCTTCGCCGGGCTTGGCACCCTGCGCCACCTTGATCTGCAGCATATCGGCATTGACCAGATATTCGGTCGTCACGCCAAAACGGCCAGACGCAATCTGCTTGATTGCCGAGCGTTCCGGATTGCGCGAACCGTCGTAGAGCGGCAGGTAACGGTCGGCTTCCTCGCCGCCCTCGCCGGTGTTCGACTTGCCGCCGATGCTGTTCATGGCAATCGCCAGCGTCGTATGGGCTTCGCGCGAGATCGATCCGAAGGACATCGCCCCCGTCGAAAACCGCTTGACGATATCGACGGCCGGCTCGACTTCATCGATCGAAATCGGCTTGCGGCCGATCGCGTCGGCGCCCTTGATTGAGAACAGACCGCGAATGGTGTTCATCCGCAAGGCTGCACCATTCACCATTTCGGCAAATTCACGGTAGCGATCTTCGGCATTGCCGCGCACGGCATGTTGCAGCGAGGCAACCGCATCCGGCGACCAGGCATGGCCTTCGCCGCGCATGCGGTAGGCATATTCGCCACCGATATCGAGCGTGTTCTTCAACAGCGGATCGGCACCGAAGGCAGCCTGATGGCGGTTGAAGGTTTCCGTGGCGATCTCGTCAAGACCGATGCCTTCGATCTGCGTTGCCGTGCCGAAGAAATAGCGGGCGATCAGCTCGGAGTTCAAGCCGATCGCATCGAAGATCTGGCCGCCGCAATAGGACTGGTAGGTCGAGATGCCCATCTTGGACATAACCTTGAGGATGCCCTTGCCGACCGCCTTGATGTAGCGGTAGACGACTTCGCTGCCATCGACTTCTTTCGGAAATTCGCCACGCTTGTGCATGTCGGTCAGCGTATCGAAGGCAAGGTAAGGGTTGATCGCCTCGGCGCCATAGCCTGCCAGCAGGCAGAAATGGTGCACTTCGCGCGGTTCGCCGGATTCAACGACCAGACCGACGGAGGTGCGAAGCCCCTTGCGGATCAGGTGATGATGTACGGCCGCCGTTGCCAGAAGTGCCGGGATCGCCATACGGTCCGGGCCGATCTGGCGGTCGGACAGAACGATGATGTTGTAACCACCCTTGACGGCCGCTTCGGCCCGCTCGCACAGCCGGTCGAGAATTTCCGGCATGCCTTCGGCACCGCGCGTCACGTCATAGGTGAAGTCGAGCGTCTTGGTGTCGAAACGGTCTTCGGTGTGGCCAATGGAACGGATCTTTTCGAGATCGCCATTGGTCAGGATCGGCTGACGCACTTCCAGCCGCTTGGCGTGCGATGCGCCGGCATGATCGAGCAGGTTCGGGCGCGGGCCGATGAACGAGACGAGGCTCATCACCAGCTCTTCGCGGATCGGGTCGATCGGCGGGTTGGTCACCTGCGCGAAGTTCTGCTTGAAATAGGTATAGAGCAGCTTGGTCTTGTCCGACATCGCCGAGATCGGTGTATCGGTGCCCATCGAGCCGATGGCTTCCTGGCCGGTCGTCGCCATCGGCGACATCAGGATCCTGGTGTCTTCCTGAGTATAACCGAACGCCTGCTGGCGATCGAGCAGCGACACATCGCGGCGTAGCGCCCGGGGCTCGACCGGCTTCAGGTCTTCCAGAATGAGCTGGGTGTTGTCCAGCCACTGGCGGTAGGGATGCTGGTTGGCAAGGGTCGACTTCAACTCCTCGTCGGAGATGATCCGGCCCTCTTCCATGTCGATCAGGAGCATCTTGCCCGGCTGCAGCCGCCACTTCTTGATGATGCTCTCTTCCTTGACCGGCAGGGTGCCGGCCTCGGACGCGAGGATGACGCGGTCGTCGTCGGTGACGAGATAACGTGCCGGACGCAGGCCGTTGCGGTCGAGCGTCGCGCCGATCTGCTTGCCGTCGGTAAAGCACACGGCGGCTGGGCCGTCCCACGGCTCCATCAGGGCGGCATGATATTCGTAGAACGCCTTGCGCTCGGGCGCCATCAGCTGGTTGCCGGCCCAGGCTTCCGGGATCAGCATCATGACGGCATGCGACAGCGGATAACCGCCCTGCACGAGGAATTCGAGCGCATTATCGAAACAGGCGGTATCCGACTGTCCTTCATAGGAAATCGGCCAGAGCTTGGAAATATCGCCGCCGAACAGCGGCGATGATACCGATGCCTGGCGCGCGGCCATCCAGTTGACGTTGGCGCGCAGCGTGTTGATTTCGCCGTTATGGGCGACCATGCGGTAGGGGTGCGCCAGCTTCCACGACGGGAACGTGTTGGTCGAGAAGCGCTGGTGCACGAGGGCCACAGCCGATTCGAATCGCGGATCGGCTAGGTCCTTGAAATAGGCGGCAACCTGATAGGCCAGGAACATGCCCTTGTAGACGATGGTCTTGGTCGACAGCGATACCGGGTAAAAACCGGTCTCGGCGCCTTCGAAAGCATCGTAGATGCGGTTGGAAATCACCTTGCGCAGGGTGAACAGACGGCGTTCGAATTCGGCGTTCGTCGCGGCATCCCGGCCGGCACCGATAAAGACCTGCACATGATATGGTTCGGTGGCGGCGATATGCGGCGCCTTGGAGAGCGAGGCGTTGTCGACAGGCACTTCGCGGAAGCCGAGCAGCGTCTGGCCTTCCTCGGTCACGACCTCGGTGATCACCTGCTTGAAATGGGCGATCTGCGCCTCGTCCTGCGGCATGAACAGGTAACCGACGGCGTATTCTCCAGCCTTTGGCAGGGTCACACCCTGCAAGGCCATCTCCTCGCGGAAGAAACGGTCTGGAATCTGCACGAGGATGCCCGCGCCATCGCCCATCAAGGGATCGGCGCCGACAGCGCCGCGATGCGTCAGGTTTTCCAGGATGAACAGACCATCCTTGACGATCTGGTGCGACTTCTGACCCTTCATATGCGCGACGAAGCCGACGCCGCAGGCATCATGCTCGTTGCGCGGATCATAGAGACCCTGTTTCGTCGGCAGGCCCGGAAATGCGGTGTTTTTCTCAACCGTCGCCGTTTGGCGCGCAATGTTGAGTCCAGTTTCGGTGGATGGCGTAAAGTCCGTCATCGTCTTCCCTCCTGTTAACCCGGCTGAGGCCGGATATTTCCGCAGTCCAGGCAGGCTTTTGCGGGCAAGAGTCCCGTCGAGCCGGCACCGGCATTATCGTTGCATGATCCTGATCCGGTCGCAAATGAAGCATTGACTGCATCCGGCACAGAGTGCTCGCGACCATCGCGACTGCCCCGCCGGCCCGGACAAGAAAGCGTCCGGCGCGGTCTACAATCGTCAGCCAGCAGCCGCGTCAGGCGGGCTTTCCGGCGTGCTTCCGGTCTTGAGACCGAAATAGGACAGTCATACTGTCCTATTTCATAGGTTCTATGCCAGAAAGCACCTTCCTCTGCAAGACCACCAAGGCAAAATATTCGACCCTATTTTACCGAACATTGCGGTTAATTTCGCCTTTTTGTAATTTTCTTTCGGCAATCCCTTCTTTTCTTCAATTTGGTTTCAAACTGGTCTGATATTGTCCCTATCTCGCCTCGCCTGGATTGATTGCCGCAACGGCATCCGTATGGTCTCTGCCGACCATTCAATTCGGGGGGCATTTCCCCGGAACAGCAGGATCGCATCATGATTTTCTCCTCCGACAACTGGGCGGGCGCCCATCCCGTGATTGCCGAAAGCCTCGTCAAGGCCGCCGGCGGCTTTGCGTCTGCCTACGGCACGAGCGACCTCGACAGGAAGGTCGAGAAGAGACTGTCGGAGGTGTTCGAGCGCGATGTCGCCGTGTTCTTCGTCGCCACCGGAACCGCCGCAAACGCGCTGGCGCTGGCCAGCGCCAACCGCCCCGGCGGCCACGTGTTCTGCCACCGCGAAGCGCATGTGAATGTGGATGAATGCGGCGCGCCGGAGTTCTTTTCGCATGGCGCAAAGCTTGCCCCGGTCGATGGCCCCCATGGCAAGATGGACCCAAACCGGCTGGAAAAAGAAATCCAGCGTACCCGCAGTGGCGGCGTCCACGGCGGCCAGCCGATGGCGATCACCCTGACGCAGGCGACCGAGGCCGGCACCGTCTACAACCTCTCTGAAATCGATGCGATCGCTGCCATCGCCAAGTCCTCCAGACTACCTTTGCACATGGATGGCGCGCGCTTCGCCAATGCGCTGGTGACGCTTGATACGACACCCGCCGAAATGACCTGGAAACGCGGCGTCGACATGCTCTCCTTCGGCGGCACCAAGAACGGCTGCTGGTGCGCCGAGGCGCTGATCCTCTTCGACACCGCGAAGGCCGAGGAGATGGGCTACCTGCGCAAGCGTTCCGCCCAGCTGTTTTCAAAGTCACGCTTCATCGCCGCCCAGTTCGACGCCTATCTCGAAGGCGGCCTCTGGCTCGATCTCGCCCGCCATGCCAACGACATGGCGAACCGGCTGGCTGAGGGCATCGAGGGATCGAACAGCACGCGGCTCGCCTGGCCAAGCGGCTCCAACGAGCTTTTCGTTGTCCTGAAAAAGGAGACTGCGGCAAAGCTTCAGGCCGATGGTGCGGTCTTCTACGATTGGCCGGTGCCGCAGACGCTGTCGGACTCCGTTGCTGAGAATGAAGGCCTTTACCGCCTGGTCACCAGCTTTGCGACGACACCGGATGATGTCGGTCAGTTCCTGAAAGCCCTCTGATCAGAGCGCCGTTTTGCCTGTTCCGGCAACCGCCTGCAGACCGCCGACCGTGGACAGGATCTCGCCGGACAGGGCCTTCACCAGCGCCCTGTCCGCGCCGCGCCGGGCCACCAGCACGAACTCCACATCCTCAAGCCGCGGCAGCTTGTCCGAGGTGATCTCCCGCAATCCGGCGGGCGCCATGCTGCGCGGCTGCACCAGGACACCCATCCCAGCGCGGGCGGCGGCGGTCAGGCCGCTGAGGCTGCCGCAGGTGCAGACGATCCGCCACGGCACGCCGGCACGCTCAAGCGCCTCCAGCGCAACGCTGCGGGTGATGCTCGGCGGCGGAAAGGCGATCAGCGGCAGCATATCCCCCCGCATCACCCGCTCCGGATCGCGCGCCAGCCAGACCAGCGGTTCGCGATAGACCAGCTGGCCGCGCGCATCGCCGATCCGGCGCTTGGCCAGCACCAGATCGAGCGCGCCCTCATCCTGCATCTGGTAGAGTGTGCCGCTCAAAGCCACGGTCAGCTCGAGATCGACCGAGGCATGCGCCCGGGTAAAATCCTCAAGCACCGCCGGAAGGCGGCTCATCACGAAATCTTCCGACACGCCGAGATGAAGCCGGCCATGCAGGCTGCGCTCCGCAAACAGCGATGTCACCTGCCCATCCAGCGACAGCATGGCTCTGGCCGGCCCCAGCAGCGCCTCCCCATCCGCCGTCAGCGAGACGTGATGCGTATCGCGCTCCACCAGTTTGCGGCCGAGATCGGCCTCCAGCCGACGAATATGCTGGCTGACCGTCGATTGCCCAAGCCCCAGCCGCTCCGCCGCAAGCGTGAAGCTCGCCATCTGTTCGACGGCCAGAAAACTGCGAAGCTGCACCAGATCAAGCATTTGTCATCCTGATTTGTGATAATCGTTATTTCTTGCATTCGATATCACGATGACAATGATGCCGTCATCTGCTTCCTTTCATTATCTGGACGATCGATATGCGCCGCTTCCTGCCCGACACTTTCACCATGCTTCTCGTCTGCACAGTGATCCTTGCATCGCTGCTGCCCATTTCCGGCGAGCCGGCGGACTGGTTTGGCCTGGCCACGAAGATCGCCATCGGCCTCCTGTTCTTCCTGCACGGTGCCCGGCTGTCGCGCGATGTCGTGGTCGCGGGCCTGTTGCACTGGCGGCTTCATATCGTCATCCTGGCCTCGACCTTCGTGCTCTTCCCGCTGCTCGGCCTTGCCGTCGGGTTGTTGCCGCCAACCCTTCTGCCGCCGGCGCTCTATACCGGCATCCTCTTCCTCTGCGTCCTGCCCTCGACCGTGCAATCGTCGATCGCCTTCACCTCGATGGCCGGCGGCAATGTTCCCGCCGCCATCTGTGCGGCGTCCGCCTCCAATATTTTCGGCATGTTCCTGACGCCGCTTTTGGTCGGCCTGCTATTCGCGTCAGGCGGCCACGGGGGCTTCTCGTTCGATGCACTGGAGCAGATCCTGCTGCAACTGCTCGCCCCGTTCATTCTCGGCCAGATCCTCCAGCCGTGGATCGGCAATGTCATCCGCGCCCGCAAGACGCTTTTGATGCCGGTTGATCGGGGTTCTATCCTGATGGTCGTCTATCTCGCCTTCAGCGAAGCGGTGACTGAAAACATCTGGAGCACGTTCTCGATCCGCGACATCGCCGTCGTCATCGTCCTCGACATCCTGCTTCTGGCCGTCGTGCTCATCGTCACCATGTTCGGCAGCCGCCTGCTCGGTTTTTCAAGGGAAGACGAAATCGCCATCACCTTCTGCGGCTCGAAGAAGAGCCTTGCCAGCGGCGTGCCGATGGCCAACGTCATCTTCTCCGGCCAGGGCATCGGCAGCATCGTCCTGCCGCTCATGCTGTTCCACCAGATCCAGCTGATGGCCTGCGCGGTGATTGCCCAAAAATATGCCGAGCGCAACCGGCGCCTGGCGGTTGCCGCAGCGGAATTAGGCGGCGGTTAGAAGAACTCGTCCAGCAGCTGATAATAATCGAGCTTGGCCCGATCAGGCTTGGCGACACCGTAGAGATCAAGCAACGTTCGCCCCCATTCCTCGCCAAAGTTTCCGCAAACGCTTCGATAGGCGAGCGCCAGATCCTGATAACGGTCGGCGACACCCAAACGGGCGCAATCGACAAACCCGCTGAACCGGCCGTCATCCGCCAGCAGATTCGGCAGACACGCATCGCCATGGGTCACGACCAGATCGGCGCCCTCCGGCTTCTGTATTTCGAGAAGCCGGAAAATGTCGTCGGCGGTTTGCCCAAGCCGCGCGTCATCGAAATCGTCCTCGTCGACCTCGCCCGCCTCCATCCGCGCCCTGGCAAGGGCCATCCGGCTGGAGAGGCCGTGATCGAACGGGCACGTCCTGATATCGACGGCATGCAAAAGCCGCAGCGCGGTGGCCAGTATCTCGGTGCACTGTTGCGGCGTGATCGAGGCGGCGGATAGATCCCGCCCCGGCACAGCGCTGATCAGCAACCAGTTCTGTCCATCATGAACGTCCTGCGCAATAACATTCGGGCATGCAATCCCGGCTCCCGCAAGCCATCGCAGCCGTGTTGCCTCATCGGGTAATTCAGCGAACGGGCCAGCCGGCTCGACTTTGAGAAAGAGGCTCGCCTCTCCATCCGAGACAAGCTTGAAGACGCCAGCCGATGAACGGCCAACCTCGTCGCGTTCGAAGTGATAGGGCAATAACCGAATGCGCCACTCTGGCGGCAGCGCGCCAGCATGCGGCACGGATGACAGTTCGCTCATCTAACCCTCTTTATTCTATGGCGCAAAACCACGCCTCCAAGCCAAGACAGCGGCAAGGCTCCTCCACAAAAAAGCCGTCTGCAACACGCGGCTGCAAACGGCTCTCGATTGTCAGCAGCACCTATTCGGGCGCTGCGTCGTCATATCCTCGGCAACCGCTTAATTCGCGCTGCCGTTGACCTGGGTTGCTTCGATCTGCTTCGGGGCCGACTGCGCGGCAACGATGTCGATGCGGCGCGGCTTGGCGGCTTCCGGGATCTCGCGCAGGAGATCGATGTGAAGCAGGCCGTTCTTCAGCGAAGCGGACTGGATTTCCACGTGGTCGGCCAGCTGGAAGCGGCGCTCGAAGGCGCGCTTGGCGATGCCGCGATACAGGAACTGGTTTTCGCTCGCCTTTTCTTCGCTCTTCTCGCCCTTGACGGTCAAAGTGTGCTCGCGGGCTTCGATCGAAAGTTCGCTTTCGTCAAAACCGGCAACGGCCATGGTGATCCGGTAGGTGCTCTCGCCGGTCCGCTCGATATTGTAGGGCGGATAGGTCTGTGACTGGTCCGGCTGGCCGAGACTGTCGAGCATGGTGAAGAGACGGTCGAAACCGACCGTGGAACGGTAAAGGGGGGAAAAATCAACGTGACGCATGATGTCCTCTTGTGAGCAACTGGTTTGCGATCCTGGCTCTGTCATCCCTTGAAGCGGCGATGGCAGAACCGGTGGACGAGCCCGGTTTCGGCGCCCGTGAGAAGGAGATGGGAATTGTTTTTGCGGCCTTCAAGACCCTGGCAAAACAAGACCAGAACGCCACCGGCCAACACCCATCCGCCGATAAACGCAGGATGAACGGCCGGTTCCGGATCCATTCAGCTTCGGCGCGATAAAACACCATCATCGGACTACGAGGCAGGCAGCAAAGGTGAACGTCCCTTCTCCCGATGTTGCCTGTCCTCAGCCGACCGACTGTCTCTGGCCGGGAACGGTATAGCGTCCCCACCGTTTCCGGCCCTTTTTCCCAGGTCCTTTTTCTTTGACCGGACAGATCGCCGCCCCTATCCCTGACAGTTGGCCTGCACCGTTCCTTAATCCGTATCGATCAAGGATGAGCCATCATAAATCCGGTGCATTGCCGGCGCACCTTTGTGCCGCCATCGTACCTCAGAGACCACCGGACACGGACCCGCCCATGACACCTGCGCTTCATTCCACCCCGGACAACGCGATCCCCGGCAATCATACCGCCGGTTTCTTCGAAGGCGCGGGCAACCGCAGGATCCGCTATGCGATCTTCAGATCGGACACACCCGTCGCCAGGGGCACCGTCGTGCTGCTGCAGGGCCGCAATGAATCGATCGAGAAATATGCCGAGACCATCGGCGAACTTACCGCGCGCGGCCTGTGGGTGGCGACCTTCGACTGGCGCGGCCAGGGCGGCTCCGAGCGGCTGCTGAAAAATCCGCGCCGCGGCCATGTCAGGCGCTTTGCAGATTACGAGAGCGATCTCGCGATTTTCCTCGACAAGATCGTCCTGCCCGATACGCGCCTGCCGTTCTTCATGCTGGCCCATTCGATGGGCGCGCTGGTGGCCTTGTCGCAGGCGCCGATGCTGGCCAGCCGCATCGACCGGCTCGCCGTCGCCGCCCCGTTCGTGGCGCTCGGCGGCCAGAAGGTCGGCCATGGCATGATCGGCGTCATGGCCGCCGTTTTCACATTTTTCGGCTTCGGATTCCTGCCGCTGATGCGTGACAAGGGCTCGCGGCCGTTCCCGGAAAACCTTTTGACATCGGATGCGCGGCGCTTTGCCCGCAACAAGGCCTTGACCGACACCCATCCGGAACTGGCGCTCGGCCCTCCGACCGCGCGCTGGCTGCACGAAACCTTCAAGGCGATCAAGCGCGTTTCAGCCCGCGAACACCTGACGCAGATCCGCGTGCCGACCATCGTGCTGGCGCCGACGCAGGACAAGCTGGTACCGCACCTCGCCGTAGAAACGCTTGCCCGCAACTTCCGCGCCGGCCACATGATCCCGATCGACGGTGCCCGTCATGAGCTTCTGCAGGAAGCCGACCACTACCGCGCCCAGGCGATCGCCGCCATCGAGGCCTTCATCCCCGGCAGCAACGGGGATGTGGCGCTGATGGAAAAAGAGGACCTTTCGGCATAGAGCAGTCCGGCTTTCAGCCCTTCAGGATGGCCAGGGCCTGTGCGTGGATTTCGGCGCTGCCGGCCGCAATGACTTCGCCGCCCATTTCCGCCGGGCCGCCGTTCCAGTCGGTAATGATGCCGCCGGCCTGTTCGATCAGCGGAATGATCCCACCGACATCATAGGGCTTCAGGCCGCATTCGATGACGAGATCGATATGACCGGCCGCAAGCAGCGCAAAGGCATAGCAGTCGCAGCCGTAGCGGGCGAGTTGCACCTTGCTCTGCACCGCCTCGAAGCGTGTCTTGATGTCGCCGGTGTAAAGATGCGGCGAGGTGGTGAAGAGGATCGCCTGGCTGAGGTCGGCGCACGGCCGCGTCGAGACCACCTTGTCTTCGCCCGGCCCGCGGTAATGGGTGTTCCTGCCGTCGGCAAAATAGCGCTCTCCGGTAAACGGCTGGTCCATCAGCCCCATCACCGCCTCACCCTTGTGATAGAGGCCGATCAGCGTGCCCCAGACCGGCAGGCCGGAGATGAAGGCACGGGTCCCGTCGATCGGATCGATCACCCAGACATAATCACGGTCGAGCCCGACATTGCCGAACTCTTCGCCGAGAATACCGTGCTCTGGGAAATGCGCCTCGATCAGCGCGCGGATCGCTGTCTCGGCAGCCCGGTCGCCCTCGGTCACCGGGTCGAAACCGGCGGCCTCCTTGTTGGCGACGCTGATACCGGTGCGGAAACGCGGCAGTGTTTGCGCCTTGGCAGCATCGGCAAGGCGGTCGAAAAATTCACGGTCCGGCAGCATGAAACCTCACGAGGATCGGGGAATGGAAGGCTGATTGTGCTTATGGCACATTTTTTTGAAAAAGAAGTCTGCGGCGGAAAAATAGGAAAAAATCGAGCCGAGTGGCCGATGCGAAAGCAGTCTTGCCCCGGATTTTCGAAGAACGTGCCTCAAAAATCGAAAAGACCGTCAAAACCCGGCATTTCATGGCAATTCAGCGTCTGTTGACTTTGGCGCACCGCACCAATTACGGCCGAATCCCGCTTGACAATTGTGCGCTGCAATATTAGCTTTTCCCTACAGTCACTTGTGGCTGTAAATACCCTCCTTGGGTGTTTCCTCCCTAGACTTAGCCGCGCCAAAAGCGCGGTTTTTTTTGTCTTGATGTCAGGGGATGAGGCCGGCTTATTCGGCAGCCAGCGACGTGCTTGGCGTGTACGTCTGCACATGTGCCGCAAGCCCGCCGAGAAACATGCCGATCGCGTCAGCCAGCATTGGAAAATCCTTCTTCTTCTGCAGCGTCGCTTCATCGACATAGAGACCGCGGTTGATCTCGATCTGCAGTGCATGCAGCCCGCGGGCGGGGCGGCCGTAATGCTCGGTGATGAAACCGCCGGCATAGGGCTTGTTGCGGGCAACGGAAAACCCGAGATCCTCCAGGAGCGACACCGCCGCGCGCGACAGATCGGCGGATGCACTGGTGCCATAGCGATCGCCGATGATGAAATCCGGCCGCTGGCCCGTTCCGGCCAGCCGGATGTTGCCGGGCATCGAATGGCAATCGATCAGGATCGCCAGCCCGAACTTCACATGCGTGCGGGCAATCAGCCGCCGCAGGCAGGCATGATAGGGCTTGTAGATGGTCTCGATTCGCTCGAGCGCTTCGGCGACCGGAAAGCGGCCGCGGTAGATTTCCATGTTCTCCGCCACCAGCCGCGGCACGGTGCCCAAGCCGCCCGCCACCCGCATCGAGCTGATATTGGCATGCGGCGGCAATGGCCCGTCGAACATGCGCGGGTCAAGCTCGTAGGGTTCGCGGTTGACGTCGAGAAAGGCGCGCGGGAAATGCGCCAGGAGCAGCGGCGCGCCAAGACCTGTCACGGAATGGAACAGTTCGTCGACGAAATGATCCTCCGACCGGCGGATCGACACATCGTCCAGACGGGACTTTTCCAGGAAGGACCGGCTGTAGACCCTGCCGCTGTGGGGAGAATTGAAGACAAAGGGAATGCGCTGCATTTCCGGCTCGCGAACTTCGAACTGTTCGGTTTCGCTGACGTTCTGCGTCATCGCAGCCCTTTTTTACCATGTCACAATCTTGATACTTGGTGTATGTTGCCAGCAGGCAGCAATCATGTCCATAGTCGTTTCCTGCCAGTGAACGGGGCTTGACCTCATGTCTTCACCGGATATTTACCCACATGTGGTTTCATAATGTGACCGCAATTCCCGACATCGACACGTAAGGTGCAACGGCTTAATCCATGAGTCCAAAAATCCTCCTCGCCGAAGACGATAACGACATGCGCCGCTTCCTGGTGAAAGCCCTGGAAAAGGCCGGTTACAAGGTATTGTCGTTCGACAATGGCGCCAGCGCCTATGACCGGCTGCGCGAAGAGCCGTTTTCGCTTCTTCTCACCGACATCGTCATGCCCGAAATGGACGGCATCGAGCTTGCCCGCCGGGCGACCGAACTCGATCCCGACCTCAAGGTCATGTTCATCACAGGCTTCGCCGCCGTGGCGCTGAACCCTGATTCGAAAGCTCCGAAGGACGCAAAGGTCCTGTCCAAGCCCTTCCATCTGCGTGATCTTGTGGACGAAGTGAACAAGATGCTGGCCGCATAAGGCTGCGCCGCAAGGGCCGCAAAACTTCCTGTCAAAAAGCCGAAAAAAGCCTATTGACGCCCCAGGAGGTTTATGGTCTATGCGCCGACATCGGATGGGCGTGTAGCTCAGCGGGAGAGCACTACGTTGACATCGTAGGGGTCACAGGTTCAATCCCTGTCACGCCCACCATCCAGTTTCTAAAGGCCTTTCGGGAAACCGGAAGGCCTTTTGCGTTTGGCCAATGCCCGGATAACCGCATCCCACGGCCAGGGAATGGAACGGTTGACTTTATCGCTCACCGTCCGGATCATCACACGCGCACGGTCACCCGCTTAAGAACAGCCTATCGATGAAACCCAGCAGCCGAGGACAATTTTGCCTGTGAACGAACCGCGTTACGATCTCCGCCAAGAGAAGAATGGCAGCTGGACCGTGATCGACATCTTCACGGGCGTGCCCGCAGCCTCGGACGGGCGCGACCTGACCGGCCTTGACCGCGACGACGCCAGCGACATCATGAAGGCGCTCAACAGGGATCACATGAGCGGGCGCAAAAGCCCGCTGGTTTAGACCGCAAAACCCCTCCCCGTTGCCGGAGAGGAGATCTGTACAATGGTTTTCACAATGGTTTTCGTGATGAAATTGCCGGGTTTGCAAAGTGTCCAGCTGCGGCAATAGAGATTGAAACGCCTCATCCCGCATCCTCCAAACGGGTGAGCAATATCCGCTCTGCTTCGAAATCAGGCGGTTGGGGCCGATATGTCACGGACAGGCATCTCGTCCGGCGCCAAAAAACGCGAAATATTGTTACGAAATTCGTGACGCGGGCGCAGTTTTGCGATAGGAACCGCTGAAATTGTGGTCCCTGAACCCTATATCTGCCGTTCACCCAGACAAGATCAAGGAAGACGTCCATGCCTGCCTATCGCTCCCGCACCACCACCCACGGCCGCAACATGGCCGGCGCTCGCGGCCTCTGGCGTGCGACGGGCATGAAGGACAGCGACTTCGGCAAGCCGATTATTGCGGTGGTGAACTCGTTCACCCAGTTCGTACCCGGTCATGTACACCTCAAGGACCTTGGCCAGCTGGTCGCCCGCGAGATCGAGGCCAATGGCGGCGTTGCCAAGGAATTCAATACGATCGCGGTCGATGACGGTATCGCCATGGGCCATGACGGCATGCTCTATTCGCTGCCGTCGCGTGAGATCATCGCCGATAGCGTCGAATACATGGTCAATGCCCATTGCGCCGATGCGATGGTCTGCATTTCCAACTGCGACAAGATCACCCCCGGCATGCTGATGGCGTCGTTGCGCCTCAACATCCCGACGATCTTCGTCTCCGGCGGCCCGATGGAAGCCGGCAAGGTTCTGCTTTCCGACGGCAAGATCCATTCGCTCGATCTGGTCGACGCCATGGTTGCCGCCGCCGACGACAGCATGTCCGACGAGGACGTCCAGACCATCGAGCGCTCGGCCTGCCCGACCTGCGGCTCCTGCTCCGGCATGTTCACCGCCAACTCGATGAACTGTCTGACCGAAGCCCTCGGCCTGTCCTTGCCCGGCAACGGCTCGACGCTGGCCACCCATTCCGATCGCGAAAAGCTGTTCTTGGAAGCTGGCCGCCGCATCGTCGGTCTGGCCAAGCGCTACTACGAGCAGGACGACGAAACCGCCCTGCCGCGCACCATTGCCTCGAAGGGTGCGTTCGAAAATGCCATGGCGCTCGATATCGCCATGGGCGGCTCGACCAATACCGTTCTGCACATTCTCGCCGCCGCCCATGAAGGCGAAATCGATTTCAACCTCGATGACATCGACCGCCTGTCACGCAAGGTTCCGTGCCTCTCCAAGGTCGCGCCCGCTAAGGCCGATGTCCATATGGAAGACGTGCACCGCGCCGGCGGCATCATGGCGATCCTCGGCGAACTCAACCGCGCCGGCCTACTGAATGCCGGCCTGCCGACCGTCCATGAAAAGACGCTGGGCGATGCCCTGTCCAAATGGGACATTGCCGTCACCGACAATCCGGCAGCGCTGGAACTGTTCAGCGCCGCTCCCGGCGGCGTACCGACGCAGGTTGCCTTCAGCCAGAGCGCCCGCTGGAAGGAACTCGATTTCGACCGCGAAAAAGGCGTCATCCGTGACGCCCAGCACCCGTTCTCCAAGGACGGCGGTCTGGCTGTGCTCAAGGGCAACATTGCGCTCAACGGCTGCATCGTGAAGACGGCCGGGGTGGACGAATCGATCCTGAAATTCTCCGGCCCCGCCCGCGTCTTCGAAAGCCAGGATTCGTCGGTCAAGGCGATCCTTGCCAACGAGGTCAAGGCCGGTGATGTCGTCGTCATCCGCTATGAGGGTCCGAAGGGCGGCCCGGGCATGCAGGAAATGCTCTATCCGACCAGCTACCTGAAGTCGAAGGGTCTCGGCAAAGCCTGCGCGCTGATCACCGACGGCCGCTTCTCCGGTGGCACCTCGGGTCTCTCCATCGGCCACGTCTCGCCGGAAGCGGCCAATGGCGGCCTGATCGGCATCGTGCGCGAAGGCGACATGATCGATATCGACATCCCCAACCGGACGATCTCGCTGCGCGTCGACGAAGCCGAAATTGCCGCTCGCCGCACGGAACAGGACGCCAAGGGCTGGAAGCCGGTCGAACTGCGCAAGCGCAAGGTCACGACGGCGCTGAAGGCCTACGCCGCCTTCGCCACCTCGGCCGACCGCGGCGCCGTGCGCGATCTGGGCGATCTCGGCTAAAAACGGAAGGCGGGCCGTCGTTAATATCTGCGCACCCCTGGACCCGAAAGGATTCAAGGGGTGTTTGTTTTTGCGCGACAAAAACGCCTGGGCCAGGCGATGAACTGCACGTGCGGACATGCTTGCATTTCTTTGCAAAGCCCCCATTCGGCCGTCATTCCGATATAGGAAAATGCGCAAAACACGCCCACAACCGCTTATCCAAGCCCCACCCCCAAAGCCCAGCGTCCAGAGCAAAACCATGCAAGCCGAACAGACCGTCCTCAAAATCTCCATTGGCGTGACCATCCTGATCGCCTGTTCCGGCATCGCATTCGGCATCGTCACCGGCTCCTTTTCCATCGCTTTCGACGGGGTCTACTCTTTGGCCGATGCCAGTATGAGCACACTCGCCCTGGTGGTCGCCAAGTTGATCGCCAGCGATGCGGACCCAAGCCGCGGCAAGGGCAAGCTGCGGGCGCGGTTTTCGCTGGGCTTCTGGCATCTCGAACCGATCGTGCTCGGGCTGAACGGCATCCTCCTGATGAGCGTCGCCGTCTACGCCCTGATCAACGCGGTCATCAGCATCCTCTCCGGTGGCCATGCTCTGAAATTCGACTATGCGATCCTCTACGCGGCGGTCACGCTCGTCGCATGCCTGACCATGGCGACGGTCGTCAGGAAGAAAAACGCCATCATCCGCTCCGAGTTTCTGACGCTTGACGCGACGGCATGGTTCATGTCGGCCGGGATCACCGCAGCCCTTTTGATCGCCTTCATCGGCGGCTTTTTTGTCGAAGGCACATCGCTCGCCTGGATCGCGCCCTATATCGACCCGGCCGTTCTGGCGCTGGTTTCCGTCGTCATCATCCCGATGCCCATCGGCACGGTGCGCCAGGCGCTGTCGGATATCCTGCTGATGACCCCGGAGCCACTGCGGGCAAGGATCGATACGGTGGCAAACGATGTCGTGAACGAACAGGCTTTCCTCTCCCACCGCGCCTATGTCGCCCGCATCGGGCGGCTGATGCAGGTGGAACTCTATTTCATCGTGCCGCCCGGCATGCCCGCCCGAACGATCGAGGAATGGGACCAGTTGCGCGACGACATCGGCGCCCGCATCGGCAGCGAAGGCCCCAACCGCTGGCTGACCATCGCCTTTACGGCCGATACGGAATGGGCTGAATAGCCGTTCCAGCGGATTGGCAGATGCGGCGGCGCTGCTCAGCGACGGCGCGACAAGGCATAGCCGGAATTTGGGCGCGCTGCCCTCACAAATGCCGCGTCTCCGCCGGGGTGTTCCACCAGGCATTGTTGCGCCCATCGGAATAGGTCACCGGAGCCTCGGCAAGAACCGACGGATCGAGGTCGTCGAGACAGGCGAGATTGATCGATACGAAGGCGCCGCCGATCTGCTCGACATAACCGTCGCTGAAGGACGAGATGCCACAGGTACGGCAAAAGCGATGATGGCCGCTCATGGTCCCGAACTGATAGTCGGCCATTTCATCCGCACCCGAAAGCAACCGGAAATCCTCGGGCTTGATCACCGCGCCCCAGGCGCGCCGTTTGGTGCAGATCGAGCAATTGCACTTGCCCGTCCCGGCATCCAGGTCGATGTCGGCTTCATACTGCACCTTGCCGCAATGGCAGCTTCCCTTGTAGGTCATTTTCATGTCTGTCCTCCCTTGCCCGACGCGCCACAATATGACAACCTGTTGTCATATTCGCATCCTACAGAACGACAACATGCTGTCAATATGAAAAAACCTGATCGAACACCTGCAGGCGATGCCTTTGCCCTTTTCTCGATATCCGTCATCCGGCTCGCCTCGCATCTGACGACGGCGGGCGACGCGCTGGCAAAACCGGCAGGCCAGACCAGCGCCCGCTGGCAGGTGCTGGCGGCAGCAAGCCATGCCACCATGCCGGTGGCCGAGATCGGCCGCGTGCTCGGGCTGGCGCGCCAGGGCGTCCAGCGCATTGCCGATGTTCTGGAGGGGGAAGGCCTGGTCCGCTACGAAGACAACCCTGCCCACCAGCGCGCCAAGCTGCTGGTGCTGACGGAAAAAGGACAGGCTGTCCTGCATGACATCCAGGTCCGGCAGGCCGTCTGGGCAGATGCGCTCGGCGCAGAAATCGGGGCGGAAGATTTGATCTCCACCACGAAGGTTCTGACCCGCATCCTCGACGGTCTCGTCAAGAAAAATCGTTAGCCGCTACTTACGCGCGGAAATCAGAAGGAACATCGGCCTTTCCCGCTCCTCTGCCCATTCGGGATGGGCAGCCACCTGCTCCAGCGACGGCCCCCATTCCTCGACGTGGAGCAGCGTAAAACCGACGCCGATCAGGATATTCAGCAGCGTTCCCATCGTCCGGTGCTGCTTGACGACGCCCTTGGCCAGCCAGTCCGTGGTGCGCGGACCTTCATCGAGATAGCCGTTGACCGGCCATGTGGCGCGTCCGTCGGCATCCGTCGACCAGCCGGGATGGACCGGCGCCATGTAGATCGGATGTTCGATCGAAAATACCAGATGGCCGCCGGTCACCAGCGCCGCATGGACGCGCGCCAGCAGCGCCTTAAGATCCTTGAGGTAGTGAAAGGCAAGCGAACTGTAGACGAGGTCGAAGGATGCGTGCGGCAGGTCCAGCACTTCAAGATCGGCCTTGGCATAGCCGATCGCCGGATCGGAGGTTGCCGTGGCACGCGCCAGCATGTTCTCCGACACATCGAAGCCGAGCACGCTTTCAGCACCCTCTTCCCATGCAAACCGGCAGAACCAGCCAAAACCGCAGCCGAGATCGACGACCCGCTTGCCCTTCAGATCCGGCAGCAGCGCCCGGATCGACGCCCATTCCGCCGCCCCGTCCAGCCCCTCGACCGAGCGGCCAAGCTGGCTATAGCCTTCGAAGAATTCGGGATTGTCGTAGACGTTCTGGGTCATGGTTCACCATATTCTGTACAGTTTGCGGACAGAAACGCATGTTCTGCCGTTACCCCGGCATGTCAGCCATTTGTGGCAGGAATTGCGGAGTTTGGAACGAATTTGCACAAAGGGGCGCAAATCAAGAACCCCGGCTTCGAAAAGCCTCGAACCTCAAGGTCCGGCTTGAACCGCTGCTGGCTCTCAGCAAATTATTTCCTCCGTCATCCCGGACTTGTTCCGGGATCCAGCGCGTTCAAGTCCTTGAACGCAAAGAACTCTTTTCACGGCGCAGACGCGCCGTGGCTGGATTCCTGTGACAGGCACAGGAATGACGGAGGAGAGTTTTCCGCTCCCAAACCACCCCCGAACATTCGAACCCCACCATCAACCCGCCACTTGTGGCTCCATATACGCCAGTTCCCAGACATGGCCATCGGGATCCTGAAAACTGCAGCCATACATGAAGCCGTAGTCCATCACCGGCCGCCATGCCTTGCCGCCCAATGACAGGGCCTTGGCCAGCGTCTCGTCCACTTCCTGCCGGCTGCCGGCCGAAAGCGCGGTCAACACTTCCGTCACCTTGCCGGTGTCGCTGATCTCGTCGATGATGAATTCCTTGAAGCGCACCTCGTGCATCAGCATGACGAAGATGTTTTCCTCGACGATCATGCACAGTGTATCGTCGCTGGAAAAATCCGGGTTGAAGCCAAAACCGAGCCCGCCGAAAAAGTCCTTCGAGCGCGCGATGTCCTTGACCGGCAGGTTTACGAAAATCATCCTCATGAACAGTCTCCTCTTTGGTGATGGGGATTGTCCACTCCCTCAAGCGGACAGCAAATGGATGTTCAGGCAAGCGCCAGAAGATCGGATCGCAACCGCTCCGGCCGCCCCTCGCCCAGCGCGTCATCGACATCGGCATGGGTGCTTTTCCAGATCGGCACCGCCATGGACAACAGCGCATGGCCGGCAGATGTCAGTTTCATCCGCCGCAACCGGCGGTCCTTTTCGTCGGCCATGGTCACCAGAAGCCCGCGCTTCTCCAGCGGCTTCAGCGCCGCCGTCAGCGTCGTGCGATCCATGGCGAGCAGGCTGGCAACCGGCCCCATGCCCGGCGGCTCCGGGCGATTGAGCGACATCAGCAGCGAAAACTGCCCGTTGGTCAGGTCGAGCGGCCGCAAGGCGTCGTCGAATTTCCGCGCCAAAGCCCGCGCCGCGCGCTGCACATGAAGACACAGGCATGTGTCGCGGACAAGAAGGGTCGTTTCGAACGGAATCACAATCGGCTTTGACATATCCATATAATGTTGATATCAACGTATTTAGTCAAGCGGAACGAAACGCGATTTTCTGAGGAGGAATGAACGATGTTGAGCAATCCGGTTGTATCGCGCGAAGACTGGCTGAAAGCCCGCCAGGCGCTGCTCGCCACCGAAAAGGAGGAGACGAAGCTGCGCGACAAGATCCGCGCCGAACGGCAGAACATGCCGTGGGTCAAGGTCGACAAGAACTATGCGTTCGATACGCCTGACGGCAAGAAGACATTGGCCGATCTGTTCGACGGCCGCAGCCAGCTGATGATCTACCATTTCATGTTCGGTCCCGACTGGGAGGCCGGCTGCCCGGGCTGTTCGTTCCTCGCCGATCATATCGACGGCACGCTGGCCCATCTCAACAATCACGACGTCACACTCGTCTGCGTCTCGCGCGCGCCGCTTGCCAAGATCCAAGCCTACAAGGCGCGCATGGGCTGGAGATTCCCCTGGGCATCGTCCTTCGGCAGCGATTTCAACTTCGACTACCATGTTTCCTTCACCAAGGAGGACCTGGAAAGCGGCAAGGTCTTTTACAATTTCCGGGAAATGTCCGGCGACGATGCCAATGACGAGCTGCCCGGCATGAGCGCCTTTATTCGCGACGAGGCCGGCAACGTCTACCACACCTATTCGGACTATGCCCGTGGCGGCGAGGAGATCCTCACCACGCTGATGATCCTCGACCGCGCGCCAAAAGGCCGCAATGAAACGTCAACCTTGAGCTTCGTGAAGCGTCATGACGAATATGACGCCGAACCCAAGGCGCAGTCCTGCTGCGCCTGACATGACTGACCGGCAATCGCCCTTGGGAAAGGAGACGTTGCTATGAAGGCAGACCGTGCTGACGAACACCGCTGGCGGCAACCGCATCTGAGCAAGAGGACGCCCGCATTTCCGGCCTGAAAACCATCAAACATCGAAGGGGAGGACTACAATGAGCAAGGGACATGGCGCGTTCGTCTGGTACGAACTGATGACCACCGATACCAACGCCGCCGAAACGTTCTACGACGACGTGGTCGGCTGGACCTCCGGGGATTCCGGCATGCCGGATGCGAATTACACGCTGTTCAAGACCAACGGCATGCGCGTTGCCGGCCTGATGACGTTGCCGGAAGACGCCCTGAAGATGAACGTTCCGCCGGCCTGGATCGGCTATATCGGCGTCGATAACGTTGATGCCGCAGCCAAAAAGCTCGCCAAGCTCGGCGGCACGGTCCATCGCCAACCGGACGATATTCCGGGCGTCGGCAGGTTCGCCGTCGTCGCCGACCCGCATGGTGCGGTGTTTGCCTTGTTCGGGACGGACGATGGTGAAATGCCAGATATCAAGCAGATGGACCTTGGCAATATCGGCTGGAACGAACTGATGGCCGGCGATCTCGCCGCCGACTTCCCCTTCTACCAGGAAATGTTCGGCTGGAAGCAGGACGAGGGTCTCGATATGGGCGATATGGGGATCTATCAGCTCTTCTCCCACGACGGCGCGCAGATCGGCGGCATGATGACGAAGCCCGCCGCCGTGCCGGCACCGCCCTATTGGGGCTTCTACTTCAACGTTGACACCCTCGACGCCGCCATCGCGCGGTCTGCGGCAAAAGGCGGCACGGTCGTCAACGGCCCGATGGAAGTCCCCGGCGGCGCCTGGGTCGTCAACTGCGTCGACCCGCAGGGCGCCTATTTCAATCTTGTGGCGGCGAAGCGGTAAATCCTTATTCCCTCCGACAAGGCATCGGCGCAAAACCGCCGGCGCCTTGTCGGAGGCCGGTCCCAGGAGGCCCCATGAAGCTTGACGCAATCGAGGTCATCACCCTGTTCGTCGATGATATCGGCGAAGCAAGATCGTTCTATCAGACGGTCTTTACGCCCGAAATCGTCTACGAAGACGCGGTGTCAGCCGTGCTGAAATTCGCAGGCACGATGGTCAACCTGCTGGAATCCACGCAGGCGCCTGAACTGGTTGCGCCATTGTCCGTGGCAAAATCGCAGTCAGGCTCCCGCATCCTCCTGACGGTCAAGGTCGATGACACCGATGCCGCCTGCGCCGAACTGCGCCGCCGCGGCGTCACCTTGCTCAACGGCCCGGTCGACCGTCCCTGGGGGCGCCGCACCGCAGCCTTTGCCGATCCCTCCGGGCACGTCTGGGAGATTGCTCAGGACCTGGGCTAAAGCGTATCCGCGCACCGGGTGTTCCGGCAACCGCCTCGGTTGCAAGGGTCATTTCCGCACCCACTAAAATATGCTAGGAGTCTCCAGTCTCTCGGGGGGCACATCGCATGTCCAATTCGCTGCTAGACGCACTTTCCAACGCGAAACTTCTGTGCCCGGTGATCACCGCCGGCCATGAGGATTACGATCGCTGTCGGCGGGTCTGGAACGGCATCGCTGATCGCCTGCCCCTCGCGATCGTGCGCCCGCAGAGTGTCGAGGATGTGCAGAAGGCGGTGCGTGCGGCTGCCGCGTCCGGCGCCCTTCTTGCGGTGCGCGGCGGCGGTCACAGCATCCCGGGCCTGTCGACCTGCGATGACGGCCTGGTGCTGGACATGTCCCTGCTCCGTTCCGCCGTGATCGACGACGATAGCCGAACCGTCGAGGTCGCGGGCGGGGCGCTGCTGAGCGATCTCGACCACGCCACATTTCCCAAAGGCTATGTCGTCCCGGCAGGCGTGGTTTCCCATACGGGTGTCGCCGGGCTGACGCTGGGCGGCGGCATGGGCTGGATCAGCCGGAAATATGGCCTGACGATCGACAGCCTGCTGGGCGCCGAAATCGTCACCGCGAGCGGCGATATCGTCTGGGCGAGCGCCACATGGAACCCGGAATTGTTCTGGGGCATCCGCGGCGGCGGTGGAAATTTCGGCATCGTCACGCGCTTCAAGTTCCAGCTGCATGCACTGACCGGGATCAGCGTCGGAGAATGGAAATATCCAATCGAAAATGCCCGCCAGGTCCTGTCTGCCTTGCGCGATCTTGCGCGTGAACAATCCCGCGATTTCGCTGTTTCCTTCACCGCATCACGGTCTGGTGTAAACGTCACGGCCGTCTGGTCTGGCGATGCCGGGCACGCTATCACCACACTGTCGCCGTTCGGTGCCTTGGCGGATGGCGCCATCGGCGGACTGGAAAACCTGTCCTATCTCACCCTGCAAAGCCGCAACGACTTGGCGTTCGCGTGGTCACGCCGCTATTATGCCAAGGGCGGCTTCTGGTCCGATATCAGCGACCAGGCGATCGAACACATCATCGAGGCGATTTCCGGTGCGCCGGTACCGGACTGCGAGATTTACGCGATCCAGCTGGGCGGGGCCATCAGCGATATAGCGGACGATGCAACGGCCTATACCGGAAGAGAGGCAGGGTACTACTGGCTGTCCGAACCGATCTGGGACGATAGCGCCGATGATGACAGGTGCATCGCATGGGGCCGCACCACCGGCCGGTTGCTGTCCGACGCCTCGATCACCGGAAACTATGTCAACGAGCAGGGCGACACCGGTTTCGATGTCGCCCGCGATGCCTATGGACCGGCAAAATACCAGCGCCTTGCGCGGCTGAAGGCACGGCTTGACCCGGCCAACCTGTTCCGCCTCAACCAGAATATCGAGCCGGACGAGTAACGCTTCTCAAGCATGCGCTGATCTTCCCCGCGGGAAATGAATCTTCCCATGGGGAATTGCGCCTTGCAATCTCTCTTCGCATTGCACAAAATCCCTTCAATGGCGGCATAGACCCGTCATCAAGGGGATAAAAATCCGCATGGCGATCAAAGCAAGCATCTATCACCTAACGCATTACAAGTATGACAAGCCGGTACGGCTCGGTCCCCAGATCATCCGGTTGAAGCCGGCAGCCCATTCAAAGACCAAGGTCATCAGCCACTCGTTGAAAGTCACCCCGGAAAATCACTTCGTCACGCTGCAGCAGGATCCCTACGGCAACTACCTCTCCCGCTACGTCTTTCCCGACCCGGTCACAGAGTTCAAGGTCGAGGTTGATCTCGTCGCCGACATGACGGTCTACAATCCCTTCGACTTCTTCATCGAGGAAGAGGCCGAGACCTTCCCGTTCACCTATCCGGAAGATATCCGCGACGACCTGAAGATCTACATGCAGCCGGAGCCGATGAGCCCGGCGCTGGAAGCCTATATCACGGGCATTGATCTCACGCCGGTACGCACCATTGATTTCATTGTCGGTCTCAACGCCCGGCTGCAGCAGAAGGTCAACTATGTCATCCGCATGGAACCAGGCGTCCAGACGCCGGAAGAGACCCTGTCGCTGGCACTCGGCTCCTGCCGCGATTCCAGCTGGCTGCTCGTCCAGATCCTGCGCAATCTTGGGCTGGCCGCCCGCTTCGTCTCCGGCTACCTGATCCAGCTCGCCCCCGACCTGAAGGCGCTGGACGGCCCTTCCGGCACCGAGGTCGATTTCACCGACCTGCATGCCTGGTGCGAAGTCTATATCCCCGGTGCCGGCTGGGTCGGGCTCGATCCGACCTCGGGCCTTTTGACCGGCGAAAGCCATATCCCGCTCGCAGCTACCCCCCATTACCGCAATGCCGCGCCGATCTCCGGCGGCCTCTATGGCGATGCCAACACCACCTTCGACTTCGCCATGACGGTCAGCCGCGTCGCCGAACACCCGCGCATCACCAAGCCGTTTTCCGAGGAAAGCTGGCAGGCGCTGAATGCGCTTGGCGAACACGTCGATACGGTGCTGAACGGCGCCGACGTCCGTCTGACCATGGGCGGCGAACCAACCTTCGTCTCCATCGACGATTTCGAATCGGAGGAATGGAACACCGGCGCGGTCGGCCCGACCAAACGCGACAAGGCCGACGAACTGATCCGGCGGCTGCGCGAACGCTTCGCTCCCGGCGGCTTCCTGCATTACGGCCAGGGCAAATGGTATCCGGGCGAAAGCCTGCCGCGCTGGACCTTCTCGCTCTACTGGCGCAAGGACGGACTGCCGATCTGGCACAATCCGGACCTGATCGCGGCCGAAGGCAAGGACACGAATGTCACCGCCAAGGAGGCCGAAGCGCTGATCACCGGCATCGCCGCAGCACTTGAGATCGAACAGGAGATGATCATCCCGGCCTTCGAGGACCCGGCCGAATGGATCATCAAGGAAGGCAGCCTGCCGGAAAATGTCGATCCGGACAATTCCAAGCTCGAAAGCCCGGAAGAACGCGCCCGCATCGCCAAGGTGTTCGCGCGCGGCCTGACGACGCCCACCGGCTATATTCTTCCCGTCCAGGCCTGGAACGCCAAGGCCGAAGGACAGAAATGGATTTCCGAAAAATGGCGCACCCGCCGCGGCAAGATCTTCCTGATCCCCGGCGATAGCCCGATCGGCTTCCGCATGCCGCTTGGCACTCTTCCTTATGTGTCGCCATCACAATATCCCTATATCCACGAGGCCGATCCTTCGATCCCGCGTGATCCGCTGCCGGATTACGGCGCCCCGGCGCGGGCGCTGGCCGAGGCTTCCCGCAAGGCCGCTTCGGACGCCTGCCAAAAGCGCGTCGAGCAGGTGCTGGAAGCCGCCAACGCCGACATTCGGGGCGCCGTTCGCACCGCCATGAGCGTCGAGCCGCGCGATGGCCGCCTCTGTGTCTTCATGCCGCCGGTCGAGCGGATCGAGGATTATCTCGACCTGATCGCCGCCGCTGAAAAAGCCGCCGCCGATCTCGGCCTGCCGATCCATATCGAGGGCTACTCGCCGCCGCAGGACGAGCGCATCAACGTCATGCGCGTCGCGCCCGATCCCGGCGTCATCGAGGTCAACATCCACCCCGCCTCCAACTGGGCCGATTGTGTCGCGATCACCACCGCCATCTATGAGGAAGCGCGCCTCACCCGCCTTGGCGCCGACAAGTTCATGATCGACGGCCGCCATACCGGCACCGGCGGCGGCAACCATGTGGTGGTCGGCGGCAACAACCCCAACAACAGCCCGTTCCTGCGCCGCCCGGACCTCTTGAAAAGCCTGATCCTGCACTGGCAGCGCCATCCGTCGATGTCCTACCTGTTTTCCGGCATGTTCATCGGCCCGACCAGCCAGGCGCCGCGCGTCGATGAGGCACGCCACGACACGCTGTACGAGCTGGAAATCGCCATGGCGCAGGTGCCCATGCCTGGAATGGCGCAAGCGCCCTTGCCCTGGATGGTCGACCGGCTGTTCCGCAATCTCCTGACCGACGTCACCGGCAACACCCACCGCTCGGAAATCTGCATCGACAAACTGTTCTCGCCGGATGGCCCGACCGGACGGCTGGGCTTGGTCGAGTTCCGCGGTTTCGAAATGCCGCCGAATGCGCGCATGAGCCTTGCCCAGCAGCTGATGGTGCGCGCACTGATCGCCCGCTACTGGCAGAACCCGGCCGAGGGCAAGCTGGTGCGCTGGGGCACGACCCTGCACGACCGCTTCATGCTGCCACATTATGTCTGGCAGGATTTCCTCGACGTTCTCAACGACCTGCGGGCCAACGGCTTCAATATCCGCCCGGAATGGTTCGAAGCCCAACTCGAGTTCCGCTTCCCGTTCTGCGGCGAGGTCGAATATGAGGGCGCCAAGCTGGAGCTGCGCCAGGCGCTGGAGCCCTGGCATGTGATGGGTGAGGAAGGCGCGCCCGGCGGCACCGTGCGTTATGTCGATAGTTCCGTCGAGCGCCTGCAGGTGAAGCTCGAAACCGCCAATCCCGAGCGCTATACCGTTGCCTGCAACGGCCGGGCGCTGCCGCTGACCAAGACCGGCTTCAATGGCGTCGCGGTCGCCGGCGTCCGCTACAAGGCCTGGCAGCCGTCGTCGGGTTTGCACCCTAATCTGCCGGTTAACACGCCGCTTACATTCGACATTTATGATACATGGTCGAAGCGTTCGATCGGCGGCTGCATCTACCATGTTGCCCATCCGGGCGGGCGCAGTTACGACACGTTTCCGGTGAACGGCAACGAAGCGGAAGCCCGAAGGCTCGCCCGTTTCGAACCGTGGGGACACACGGCCGGGGCATATGCTCTGGCGCCGGAAGCCCCCTCGGCAGAATTTCCCCTGACGCTCGATTTGCGGCGTCCGGCAGGCATATAGGACTTTGATGTCAAAGAAGCAGACGGCACAGGCAGCGCTGAGCGAAGACCGGATCGGCAACGATCCGGTCTTCGGCTATCGTGCACTCCCCGGCATTGCCGACGAAATGCTCGATACGCAGGGCAATGTCCGTCTGGTCTGGCAGCATTTTCTCGCCTCCATCGGCCGCATGGACGAGATCGAGCTGTCCAACCGCTTCGCCCGCGCCGACCGCTATCTGCGCGATGCCGGCGTGTTCTACCGCGCCTATGGCACCAAGGAAAATTCGGAGCGCAACTGGCCACTCTCCCATGTTCCCGTCCTGATCGACGACACCGAATGGCAGGCCGTCTCAAAGGGCCTCGTCCAGCGCGCCGAACTTCTGGAGCGCATCGCCGCCGATATCTACGGCCCGAACCGGCTTGTCGCCGAAGGCTTCCTGCCGCCGTCGCTGGTCGCGTCCAATCCCGAATTCCTGCGCCCGATGGTCGGCGTGCTTCCGGCCGATGGCCATTTCCTGCATTTCTGTTCCTTCGAAATCGGCCGCGGCCCGGATGGCAACTGGTGGGTGCTGTCGGACCGCACCGAGGCACCGTCCGGCGCGGGCTTTGCGCTGGAAAACCGCGTCGCCACTACCCGCGCCTTTTCCGACCTCTATGCCGAAACCCATGTCCGCCGCCTCGCCGGTTTCTTCGGCGCGTTTCGCGACGAGTTGCAATCGCGCAAGAAACATCCCGACGACCGTATCGCCGTTTTGACGCCGGGCGTCGCCAACGAGACCTATTTCGAACACGCCTACATCGCCCGCTATCTCGGCTTCATGCTGCTTGAAGGCGAAGACCTGACGGTGGTCGATGGCCGCGTCATGGTCCGCACCGTGGCGGGGCTGAAGCCCGTCGGCGTGCTCTGGCGCCGCCTCGATGCCGCCTTCGCCGATCCACTGGAACTCAACCAGAGTTCGCATATCGGCACACCCGGCATAGTCGAGGCGCTGCGCTCCGGGTCGCTCTCGATCGTCAATTCACTCGGCTCCGGCATTCTCGAAACCCGCGCCTTCCTTGCCTTTATGCCAACCATCTGCCGCCATCTCTTGTGCGAAGACCCTGTCCTGCCGAGCATCGCCACTTGGTGGTGCGGCCAGCAGCCGGAACGCGATCAGGTGGCGGGCAATATCGAGAAGATGGTCATCGGCCCGGCCTATTCCACCCGGCCGTTCTTCGACGATAACGGCCAATCCGTGCTCGGCTCGTCGCTGCGCGATACCGCAAAGACATCCGTCGCCGAATGGCTGCAGACCGACGGCCCGAAACTCGTCGGGCAGGAAGTCGTCACCCTCTCCACCACGCCCGCCTGGATCAACGGCAAGCTGACGCCGCGGCCGATGAGCCTGCGCGTCTATGTTGCCCGCACCCGCGATGGCTGGCAGGTCATGCCGGGCGGCTTCGCCCGCATCGGCTCCGGTGCCGATGCCGCCGCCATCGCCATGCAGGCGGGCGGTTCCGCCGCCGACGTCTGGATCGTCAGCCAGAAACCCGTCGAGCAGATGACGCTTCTGCCGGCGGAAGAAAGCTTCATCCGCATCATGCCCGGCAGCCTGCCAAGCCGGGCGGCCGACAATCTGTTCTGGCTCGGCCGCTATATCGAGCGGGCCGAAGGCGCGCTGCGCATCCTGCGGGCCTGGCACGGCCGCTTTGCCGAAACCGCCAATACCGAAATGCCGCTGTTGAAGGACATTACCGATTATCTGGCCGGGCTGGATATCGATACCAAGCAGCCGGTGCCCGACAGTCTGATGGCCAATATCAACAGCGCCCTGTTTTCCGCCAGCAATATCCGCGACCGTTTCTCCGCCGATGGCTGGTTGGCGCTCAACGATCTTGCCAAGACCGCGCGCAAATTCCAGTCGACGGTGCAGGCCGGCGACGACGCCACCCATGCGATGACCGTGCTCTTGCGCAAGCTCGCAGGCTTTGCCGGTCTGGTGCACGAAAACATGTACCGTTTCACCGGCTGGCGCTTCCTGTCGATCGGCCGTTATCTTGAGCGCGGCCTGCACATGACGCGGCTGCTGGGCCATATGTCCGGCGAGGACGCACCCGACGGCGCCTATGACATGCTGCTTGAAATCGGCGATAGCGTCATGACCCACCGCCGCCGCTACAACGTCAACACCGCCGCCCTCACCGTCACCGATCTTCTGGCGCTCGACCCGCTCAACCCGCGCTCGATCCTCTACCAGCTGAACGAGATCAAGACGGAGGTCGAGCAATTGCCAAACGCCTTCTCCAACGGCCAGATGTCGCCTTTCTACCGGGAAGCCATGAAACTCCATGCCAGCCTCGCCGTCATGACCCCGGAAGCGATGAACGCCGAGGTCTACAGCCATCTGGAGCAGGAACTCGGCCGTTTCTCCGACATCCTCGCGCAAACCTATCTCGGATAAGCAGGTTACGGAAAAATGTCCTACGGTTTTCCGATCAAAACCTGCGACAAAACAAAAAACCAAGCAGATGGCCGCTGGCCTGCCAACGGCCATCTGCTTGGGCTATGACCAACCTTCTGCGCCGGATTTGAGAACCCATGCTTTATGATATCAATCTGCGGATCACCTACACCTACGAAGTCCCGGTTTCCGGCGGCCGGCATGTCGTGCGCGTCCTGCCCTTGTCTCTTCCCGACCGTCAGCGCCTCGTTGCCGGCACTGTTACCTGCACGCCATCGCCGGAAGAGCGCCGGGACAACATCGATTTCTTCGCCAATCCCTCGACCTCGATCCTGTTTCGCAAGCAGCATGAAAAGCTGGTGATCCGCATGCAGGCCCGCGTCCAGCTTGAACAACAGCCGCTCGCCGCCGACTTTTCACCGGACCTTCCCCGTTTCCCCGCCGAGATCGCCAATGTCTGGTCGCTTGACGCCAATTCGCCGCATCACTTCCTCGGCGCCAGCCCGCGTCTTCCCGAAGATGCGGCGATCGGTGCCTATGCCCGTGCCATCGCCAAACCCGGCATGACCATCCGCCAGATCGCCACCGCCATCTGCGCCCGGATCCATAGCGACTTCGCCTATGATCCAAAGGCGACGACGGTCGATACGACCCCGCGCGAGGCCTTCAAGCTGAAACGTGGCGTCTGCCAGGATTTCACCCATGTGATGATCACCGCGCTGCGCAGCCTCGGCATCCCCGCCGGTTATGTCAGCGGCTTCTTGAGAACCATCCCGCCACCGGGCAAGGAGCGCCTCGAAGGAGCCGACGCCATGCACGCCTGGGTGCGTGTCTGGTGCGGAGCCACGACCGGCTGGCTCGAACTCGATCCGACCAACAATATTTTTGCAGGCCTTGATCATATCGTCGTCGGCCATGGCCGCGACTACAGCGACGTGGCGCCGGTCATCGGTGTGCTGAAAAGCTACGGATCGCACAAGACCGAACAGGCCGTCGACGTCATTGCGTTGCAGTGACCCGGAACGGGAAAGCCTGCCGTTCCGTTTTCGCACACCCAAAAAGCGGTAAAACGCCTGCATTCCGGCATTTGATAAAATTACACTCAATTGCAACCATGAAGTTAAACAGGATCGCAAGACTTACAAGGTAGACGTTGTTTTATCAAAAATCAGCGTCTGTTCCGAGTGGGTAAAATGATCAAGCGATCCAGATTTCTTTATTCCTGTGCAAATGTTATGCGCGACCGCGGTGGAAATTTTGCCATTATGGCCGCATTGGTGCTTCCCGTATTGTTGGCGGCAGGCGGTGTCGCGATCGATATGACAAACATGATGTTTGCCAAGAATCAGCTTCAGGACGCGACGGACGCGGCAGCGCTTGCCGCCTCGTCCGCGCTCATCAACGATGGCGCGAGCATCGACCAGGCAAAGAAAATCGCACAGGACTTCTTGAAGTCTCACACGCAGAGCACCCTGACCGCGGATATGTCTCCGGAAGAGGCTGCTGCCTTTCAGAACGCTTTTTCCGCGAATACGAAGGTCGATATCACCGCGAAGATTGATAGCGCCACATTCAGTACCAGCAAGTCCTATAACGTCGAGGTATCGACGAAATTCAGCCTTCCGCTCAATGGCATGACCCGTCTGCTCGGCCAGGAGGCTGCGGAAATCAGCACCAGCAGCAAATCCTTGAGCGCATCGGAAACGAAAAGCGCCCTGTCGATGTTCCTGGTTCTCGACCGCTCCGGCTCCATGGCTGAAGACACAGGGACCGTCAACGCGGCCGCTCCAACGAGAAGCTACACCTATGACTGCAGCTATTATAGTGGCAGACGGTATATCTCAAAGACCTGCACCGGGACCGAAACCAACTACATTACCAAGATCGATGCGCTGAAGAACGCAACGGAAGGTCTGACCCAATATTTCAAGTCGGCTGACCCGGACAACAAGTATGTCAGAACCGGCGCGGTTTCCTACAATGCCTCCATGCAGAAACAAACCGACATGGCGTGGGGAAGCACTGCTGTCGACAAATATGTCAAGGCGCTGACGGCAACCGGCGGCACGGATTCCAGCGACGCCTTCGAGTTGGCCTACAATAAGCTTATGCTGACGAACAATGGCGCGTCTGTCGAGGACGCCGCCCATATGGCTTCCAGCCAACAGAAGGCGACGAAATACATCATCTTCATGACCGACGGCGACAACAACAAAACCTCGGCCGACACGGAAACGAAGGCATCGTGCAAAAAGGCCAAGGACGCCGGAATCCAGGTCTATAGCGTTGCATTCATGGCTCCGCCGCGCGGCGAATCCCTGCTCAAGGCCTGCGCGACGTCATCAGCGCATTACATGGCCCCCCAGGATGCGGAAGAGTTGAAGAAAGCCTTCGAGAATATCGGCCAGAAGGCCTCGGCCCTGACGGTTCGGCTGACACAGTAATACGGTAAAAACCTCCAGCACTAAGCCCGTTCCGAGACATCGGAGCGGGCTTTTCCGCGTTATCCGGCAAATCGCAAGCCGTTTCGAACGGAGCCTCTGAGACAATTTTCATCTTATTGAAAACTCTATTGCAAGCGCTTCGTATCGGTGCATAAATCGCTCATATGCCCCGTTGGTGTTCGCCTCCGGTCTCCCAAACCGCACGCAGAGGGTAAACCTTTTCCATGATCGATCGTTTGTCCAACGAGAAAATTCCGAGTGCCGCGCCGCGCGCATCGAGTTCCCAAGTCCTTGCCCAGGAAATCATCGAACGTCTCACCTATCGCATCGGCAAGGATCCGAAAGTCGCCAAGCCGCATGACTGGCTGACCGCGGCGATCCTTGTCGTGCGCGATCGCATCACCGACAACTGGATGGAATCGACGCGCAAGGCCTACGCCAACAATTCCAAGCGCGTCTATTATCTGTCGCTCGAGTTCCTGATCGGCCGCCTGATGCGCGATGCCGTCACCAATATCGGCCTGATGGACGAATTGCGCGAGGCGCTCGCCTCGTTCGGCGTCGATATCGACATCATCGCAGCCCTTGAGCCGGACGCAGCACTCGGCAACGGCGGTCTCGGCCGTCTGGCCGCCTGCTTCATGGAATCGATGGCGACCGTCGATATCCCCGCCTATGGCTATGGCATCCGCTACGTCCACGGCCTCTTCCGCCAGCAGATGGCCGATGGCTGGCAGGTCGAACTGCCGGAAACCTGGCTTGCCCACGGCAACCCCTGGGAATTCGAGCGCCGTGAAAGCTCTTACGAAATCGGCTTCGGTGGCTCGGTCGAAACCGTCAATGTCGATGAGGAAGTCACCCGCTACGTCTGGAAACCGGCCGAGCGCGTCATTGCCACGGCCTGCGATACACCGGTCGTCGGCTGGCGGGCCAAGCGCGTCAATACGCTGCGCCTGTGGACCGCCCACCCGATCGATCCGATCCTGCTCGATGCGTTCAACGCTGGCGATCACATCGGCGCGCTCAAGGAAAGCAACAAGGCCGAAAGCCTCGCCCGCGTTCTCTATCCGGCCGACGCGACGCCTGCTGGCCAGGAATTGCGCCTGCGCCAGGAATTCTTCTTCTCGTCCGCTTCACTGCAGGACATCCTGCGCCGCCATCTGCAGCAATATCCGGATTTCACGTCGCTTGCCGACAAGGTGGCGATCCAGCTCAACGACACCCATCCGGCCGTATCCGTTGCCGAACTCGTCCGTCTTTTGACTGACGTTCACGGCATGGATTTCGAGACAGCCTGGGATATCGCCCGCCACACCTTCTCCTATACCAACCACACGCTTCTGCCGGAAGCGCTGGAAACCTGGCCGGTGCCGCTGTTCGAGCGGCTTTTGCCGCGCCACATGCAGATCGTCTATGCGATCAACGCCAAGATTCTGCTGGAAGCCCGCAAGCAGAAGACCCACACGGATCAGGAAGTCCGCAACATCTCGCTGATCGACGAGAGCGGCGACCGGCGCGTGCGCATGGGCAACCTCGCCTTTGTCGGCTCCCACTCGATCAACGGCGTGTCCGCGCTCCATACCGAGCTGATGAAGGAAACGGTGTTTGCCGATCTGCACCGGCTGTATCCGGAACGCATCAACAACAAGACCAACGGCATCACGCCGCGCCGCTGGTTGATGCAGTGCAATCCCGAACTCGTCACGCTGATCCGCGATGCGATCGGCGATGAGTTCATGGACAACACCGAAGCCCTTCAGGCCCTGGATGCCTTTGCCGACAAGCCGGATTTCCAGGAAAAGTTCGCCGCGATCAAGCGCGCCAACAAGATCAAGCTGGCCCAGCTGGTGCAGAGCCGCATGGGCATCCGCATCGATCCGTCGGCGATGTTCGACATCCAGATCAAGCGTATCCACGAATACAAGCGCCAGCTCCTCAACATCATTGAGGCGATCTCGCTCTACGACCAGATCCGCTCGCATCCAGAACTGGACTGGGTCCCGCGCGTCAAGCTGTTCGCCGGCAAGGCGGCGCCGAGCTATCACAATGCCAAGCTGATCATCAAGCTGGCCAACGATGTGGCACGGGTCGTCAACAACGACCCCGCGGTGCGCGGCCTGCTCAAGATCGTGTTCATTCCCAATTACAACGTCTCGCTTGCCGAGATCATGGTGCCGTCGGCCGACCTGTCCGAACAGATTTCGACCGCAGGCATGGAAGCGTCGGGAACTGGGAACATGAAGTTCGCGTTGAACGGTGCGCTGACCATTGGCACTCTGGACGGCGCCAATGTCGAAATGCGCGACTGGGTCGGTGAGGAGAACATCAAGATCTTCGGGATGACGGCGGACGAAGTCACCAAGGTGCGCGCCGAGGGCCACAACCCCCGCGCCATCATCGAGCAATCGCGGGAACTGTCGCAGGCCCTGTTTGCGATTTCCTCCGGCGTGTTCTCACCCGATGACCGCAACCGCTTCACCGGGTTGATCGACGGCATCTACAATCACGACTGGTTCATGGTGGCGGCCGATTTCGACGCCTACACCAAGGCGCAGCGCGAGGTGGACGCGATCTGGACGAATACGGCCAGCTGGTATTCCAAGACCATCCGCAACACCGCGCGTATGGGCTGGTTTTCCTCTGACCGTACAATCCGGCAATATGCCGGGGAAATTTGGAGAGCCGGATGACATTAGTGCCGAAAGACGCCACGCCTACCGCTGCGCCAGCCAGTCTGTCGGCGGAAGAGATTGCGGCGATCCTCGCTGGCACTCATACCAATCCGTTCGCCGCCCTCGGTGTCCATCCGGCCGGCAAGGAGTTCGTCGCGCGCTGCTTCATCCCCGGCGCCGAAACCATCACCGCCGAGACATTGGCCGGCAAGGAGATCGGCACGCTGACACGGCGTGACGATGCCGGTTTCTTCGAGGGCATTATTGCCGTCAAAAAGGCCCAGCCGGTCCGTTACCGCGCCCGCAATGGCGGTGGCGAATGGACCGTCACCGACCCCTACAGCTTCGGCCCCGTTCTGGGGCCGATGGATGACTATTACATCCGCGAAGGCTCCCATCTGCGGCTGTTCGACAAGATGGGCGCCCATCCGATCAAGCATGACGGCGCCGACGGTTTTCATTTCGCCGTCTGGGCCCCCAATGCCAGGCGCGTCTCGGTCGTCGGCGATTTCAACGACTGGGACGGCCGCCGCCACGTCATGCGGCTGCGCCAGGACACCGGCATCTGGGAAATCTTCATCCCCGGCGTCCAGTCCGGCGCGATCTACAAATACGAGGTCGTCGGCAAGAATGGCGAACTGCTGCCATTGAAGGCCGATCCCTTCGCCCGCCGCTCGGAACTGCGCCCGAACAATGCGTCGATGACGACGGGCGAAATCGAGCAGGTCTGGCAGGACGAGGCGCACCGGGCGCATTGGGCCAGCGTCGATGCGCGCCGCCAGCCGATTTCGATCTACGAGGTTCATGCCGCATCCTGGCAGCTGCGCGACGACGGCAGCATGTTGACCTGGGACGAGATGGCCGAGCGCCTGATCCCCTACTGCATCGACATGGGCTTCACCCATATCGAATTCCTGCCGGTTACCGAATATCCCTATGACCCGTCCTGGGGGTACCAGACGACCGGCCTCTATGCGCCGACCGCCCGCTTCGGCGAGCCGGAAGGGTTTGCCCGCTTCGTCAATGGCGCTCACAAGGTCGGCCTCGGCGTTATCCTGGATTGGGTGCCGGCGCATTTCCCGACCGACGCGCACGGTCTTCGCTGGTTCGACGGCACAGCCCTTTACGAGCACGAGGACCCGCGTCAGGGCTACCATCCCGACTGGAACACCGCGATCTACAATTTCGGCCGCGCCGAGGTGTTCTCCTATCTCGTCAACAATGCGCTTTATTGGGCCGAAAAATTCCATCTGGACGGTTTGCGCGTCGATGCGGTCGCCTCGATGCTCTACCTCGACTATTCGCGCAAGCATGGCGAATGGGTGCCGAACGAATACGGCGGCAACGAAAACCTCGATACCGTCCGCTTCCTGCAGACCATGAACAAGGAAGTCTACGGCAGCCATCCCGGCATCATCACCATTGCCGAGGAATCCACCTCCTGGCCGAAAGTCTCCGCACCGGTTCATGCGGGCGGCCTCGGTTTCGGTTTCAAGTGGAACATGGGCTTCATGCACGACACACTGCAATATCTGCAGCGCGAGCCGATCCACCGCAAGCACCACCACAATGACCTGACCTTCGGCCTGCTCTATGCGTTCAGCGAGAATTTCGTGCTGCCGCTCAGCCATGACGAAGTGGTGCATGGCAAGGGCTCGCTGATCGCCAAGATGGCCGGCGACGACTGGCAGAAATTCGCCAATCTCAGAGCCTATTACGGCTTCATGTGGGGGTATCCCGGCAAGAAGCTCTTGTTCATGGGTCAGGAATTCGCCCAGTGGCAGGAATGGGCCGAAGACCGCTCGCTCGACTGGAACCTGCTGGAATACCCGCTGCACGAAGGCATGCGCCGGCTGGTGCGGGACCTGAACGGCACCTATCGCAACAAGGCAGCGCTGCATGCGCGCGACTGCGAGGGCGAAGGCTTCGAATGGCTGATCGCCGACGACCGGGAGAATTCGGTCTTTGCGTGGCTGCGCAAGGCGCCCGGTGAAAAAACCATCGCCGTCATCAGCAATTTCACCCCGGTCTACCGGGAAAATTATACGATACCGCTGCCCGTGGAGGGGCGGTGGAAAGAAATTCTCAACAGCGACGCCGAGATTTACGGCGGCAGCGGCAAAGGCAACGGAGGAGCCGTACAGGCAGCGAAAAACAGTTCAGGCGTCATTACCGCCACCATCACCCTGCCGCCCTTGGCGACACTGATGCTGGAGCAGGATTAGGACACGGCAAGGCGGGCTCCCAAGACCCGTCAGCGTCGTGGGCCAGAAGACTATTTGGAGAGGACACGGTTCCAGGAGCGGGCAAACCGCCCGGGAACCATACTATCGGGAGGAAATTCAATGGAAAAACGCACCCAGCCCCTCGCCCGTGATGCAATGGCCTATGTCCTTGCCGGCGGAAGAGGAAGCCGCCTGAAGGAACTGACCGACCGCCGCGCCAAGCCCGCGGTGTATTTCGGCGGCAAGGCCCGCATCATCGATTTCGCGCTCTCCAACGCGCTGAACTCCGGTATCCGGCGCATCGGCGTCGCGACGCAATACAAGGCGCATTCGCTGATCCGCCACCTGCAGCGCGGCTGGAACTTCCTGCGGCCGGAGCGGAACGAAAGCTTCGACATTCTTCCCGCCTCCCAGCGCGTCTCGGAAACGCAATGGTATGAAGGCACCGCCGACGCCGTCTTTCAAAACATCGACATCATTGAGGATCACGGCGTCGAATACATGGTCATCCTTGCCGGCGACCATGTCTACAAGATGGACTATGAGCTGATGCTGCAGCAGCATGTGGATTCCGGTGCCGACGTCACCATCGGCTGCCTGGAAGTGCCGCGCATGGAGGCGACCGGCTTCGGCGTCATGCACGTCGATGAAAAAGACCAGATCATCGCCTTCGTCGAAAAACCCGCCGACCCGCCGGGCATTCCCGGCAATCCGGAGATGGCGCTGGCCTCGATGGGCATCTACGTCTTCCACACCAAGTTCCTGATGGATGTGCTGCGCCGCGATGCAGCCGATCCGACATCGAGCCGCGACTTCGGCAAGGACATCATCCCCTATATCGTTCAGCACGGCAAAGCCGTCGCCCACCGTTTCAATGAGTCCTGCGTCCGCTCCGATTTCGAGCGCGAAGCCTATTGGCGCGATGTCGGCACGATCGATGCCTATTGGCAGGCCAATATCGACCTCACCCATGTCACGCCCGAGCTCGACATTTACGACGGCACCTGGCCGATCTGGACCTTCGCCGAGATCAAGCCACCGGCAAAATTCGTCCATGATGACGAAAACCGCCGGGGTTCCGCGACCTCCTCGCTCGTCTCCGGCGACTGCATCATTTCCGGCGCCTCGCTCAACCGCTCCATGCTGTTTACCGGCGTCCGGGTGAACTCGTTCTCCCGGCTTGATGGGGCCGTCATCCTGCCGAATGTCAGGATCGGCCGGCATACGCAGCTCAGCAACGTCGTCATCGACAGCCGCGTCGTCATCCCGGAAGGCCTCGTTGTCGGCGAGGATCCGGAATTCGACGCCAAGCGCTTCCGCCGCTCGGAAAACGGCATCTGCCTGATCACCCAGGCGATGATCGACAAGCTGGATCTGTGAGCATGGAGGTTCTGTCCGTCGCATCGGAAGTCTTTCCGCTGATCAAGACAGGGGGTCTCGCCGACGTGGCGGGCGCCCTGCCGGCGGCGATGAAACCGCACGGCGTGCGCATGCGCACGCTGATGCCCGGTTATCCGGTGGTGATGCAAAAGATCAGGAAGCCGCAGAAGATCGGCGGTTTCGACAATCTGTTCGGCAACCCCGCCTCGATTCTCGCGGTAGACCATGACGGTCTCGATCTTCTGGTGCTCGACGCGCCGGAACTGTTCGATCGCGACGGCGGCCCCTATGTCGATACGGCCGGACGCGATTACACCGACAATTTCCGCCGTTTCGCCGCCCTGTCGCTGGCGGCGGCCGAGATCGCCGGCGGCCTTTTGCCAAGCTGGAAACCGGACCTGGTCCATGTCCATGACTGGCAGGCGGCGCTGACGCCGGTCTATATGCGTTTCGGCCCCGCCCACGCCATTCCGGTGGTGCTAACCATCCACAACATCGCCTTCCAGGGCCAGTTCGGACCGGATGTCTTTACCGAACTGGCACTTCCGCCGGAAGCCTTTTCGATGAGCTATGTCGAATATTTCGGCGATGTCGGCTTCCTCAAGGGCGGCCTGCAAACCGCCAATGCCATCACCACCGTCAGCCCTTCCTATGCCCAGGAAATCCTCACGCCCGAGTTCGGTATGGGCTTCGAAGGCCTGTTGACGGCGCGCCTCGCCAGCCTCTCGGGCATCGTCAACGGCATCGACACCGATGTCTGGGATCCGCAGACGGACAAGCACATCGCTGAGACTTACAGCGCCACCACGCTGAAGAAGCGCGAGGCCAACCGCAAGGCGCTGTCGGCGCAGTTCGGTTTTGACAACGCCCCCGGCCCGATCTTCTGTGTCGTCAGCCGCTTGACCTGGCAGAAGGGCATGGACGTGCTCGCCGAGGTGATCGACGATATCGTCGACAATGGCGGCAAGCTTGCCGTGCTCGGCTCCGGCGATCCGGCGCTTGAAAATGCCTTCATTTCCGCCGCGGCCCGCCATCCCGGCCGGGTCGGCATTGTGATCGGCTATAACGAGCCGCTGTCGCATCTGATGCAGGCAGGCAGCGACGCCATCCTCATCCCCTCGCGCTTCGAGCCCTGCGGCCTCACCCAGCTTTACGGCCTGCGCTACGGCTGCGTGCCGGTCGTTGCCCATACCGGCGGCCTTGCCGATACGATCATCGACGCCAACGAAGCGGCCCTTGCCGCAAAAGTCGCCACCGGCTTCCAATTCTCGCCCGTTTCTGCTGCGAGCCTGCGCCAGGCGCTTCGGCGCGCCTTTACCGCCTACCGGCAACCGAAAGTCTGGGCTCGTCTCCAGGCCCAGGGTATGAAATCAGACGTGTCCTGGGATATGAGTGCGCATCGTTATGCCGATCTCTATTCCAGTCTTCTTGCGAAAGGCTAAGACCATGATCAGAACCGTTCAGACCAAACCCTATTTGGACCAGAAACCCGGAACCTCCGGCCTGCGCAAGAAGGTGCCGGTCTTCCAGCAGACGAACTATGCCGAGAACTTCATCCAGTCGATCTTCAACAGCCTCGACGGGTTCAAGGGGCAAACGCTGGTGATCGGCGGCGATGGCCGCTACTACAACCGCGAAGTCATCCAGATCGCCATCAAGATGGCGGCTGCCAACGGTTTCGGCCGCATCCTTGTCGGCCGCGGCGGCATCCTGTCGACGCCGGCCGCCTCCAACGTCATCCGCAAATACAAGGCCTTCGGCGGTATCGTGCTCTCGGCCAGCCACAATCCCGGCGGCCCGACCGAGGATTTCGGCATCAAGTACAATATCGGCAATGGCGGCCCGGCCCCTGAAAAGGTCACCGACGCCATCTATGCCGGCACCCGCACGATCGAGACCTACAAGATCGCCGAGGTTGCCGACGTCAACCTCGATATCGAAGGCAGCCAGACCGTCGCCGGTATGGACGTCGTGGTCATCGACCCGGTCGCAGATTATGCCGAGCTGATGGAAAAGCTGTTCGATTTCAGCGCCATCCGCAACCTGATCGGCGGCGGCTTCCGCATCGTCTTCGACGCGATGAGCGCAGTGACCGGCCCCTATGCAAAGGAAATCCTCGAAAACCGCCTGGGCGCCGCCAAGGGCTCGGTGCTGAACTTCATCCCGCTGCCCGATTTCGGCGGCCACCATCCGGACCCGAACCTCGTCCATGCCCGCGCGCTCTACGAGGAAATGATGAGCGACGACGCGCCGGACTTCGGCGCCGCATCGGACGGCGACGGCGACCGCAACCTGATCATCGGCAAGGGCATCTTCATCACCCCGTCCGACAGCCTCGCCATGCTCGCCGCCAACGCCAACCTCGCGCCCGGCTATTCCAAGGGCCTTGCCGGCATCGCCCGCTCGATGCCGACCAGTGCGGCCGCCGACCGTGTCGCCGAAAAGCTCGGCATCGGCATGTTCGAGACCCCGACCGGCTGGAAATTCTTCGGCAACCTGATGGATGCCGGCCTCGTCACCATCTGTGGCGAGGAAAGTGCCGGCACCGGCTCCAACCACGTGCGCGAGAAGGACGGCCTCTGGGCGGTGCTGCTCTGGCTCAACATTCTCGCCGTGCGCATGGAAAGCGTCCAGGATATCGCCCGCCAGCATTGGACCACCTACGGCCGCAACTACTATTGCCGCCACGACTATGAAGAAGTCGATTCAGACGCCGCCAACGGCCTGATGACGGCCCTGCGCGACCAGCTCTCCACCCTGCCCGGCAAGACCTTCGGCAAGCTCAAGGTCACAACCGCCGACGACTTCTCCTACAACGACCCGATCGACAAGTCGGTCTCAAACAACCAGGGCATCCGCATCCTGTTCGAGGGCGGCTCCCGCGTCGTCTTCCGCCTGTCGGGCACCGGCACCTCGGGCGCCACGCTGCGCGTCTATATCGAACGCTACGAGCCCGACGCCTCCAAACACGACACCGAAACGCAGGAAGCCCTTGCCGACCTGATCGCCGTCGCCGACCTGATTGCCGCCATCAAGACCCGCACCGGCCGCACCGAACCGTCTGTCATTACCTGACCGGATGCGTTAAGGGAGAGGCACACAGCCTCTCTTCACCCTCCCCTTGAGGGGGAGGGTCGGCACACAGTGCCGGGGTGGGGTGACCCCACCCCGAACCCAATCACATCGGACCACGGCCGAACCCAGCCACACAAGGAAACGCGACAATGACCGACGACGATCTTGTCGCCCTCTACAAGGCCGGTAAATTCAAGGAAGCGCTCGCCGCCGCCATCGGCGAAAACGGCAAGTCCAAATCCACCCCGACCCGCCTCGTCATGGACAAGCAGGCCGGCAAGCTGCGCTGCTACCGGGGAAACAAGCGCGTCGAGAAGGACGCCAACGGCGAATGGCAGCTGGTGAAGCTGCTGGGGTGAGGGGCGTAGGGGACAAAAGCCTCCACGACGTTTGACGGGCTAACCGCAACGGTGTGAGATGAGCGACACTGGCTGAAAAGGCGCATGAACAAAGCAGATCAAAAATCAGCAATTCTTTAGCAATTTCTCACTCTGAGAATTCACAACCCCTCATTGCATTCGATCCAAATCTCGAGTAAACGCCACTATGGTTGCGTTGGAGAACTCCATGAAAAAAATTGCAATTTTTAATCATAAAGGTGGTGTTTCCAAAACAACCACGACCTTCCATTTGTCATGGATGCTCGCTGACCTAGGTATTCGGACCATGGTCGTCGATTGCGATCCCCAGTGCAACTTGACTGGCGTATTTTTGGGCGGCTTTGAGGGAGACGAATATCCTTTCGAAAGCGCCGATCCACAAAAACCAAAGAATATACGAGATGCGGTGAGGCCTGCATTTGAGTCTCGACCATATCAAATCTCGGAAGTTGAGATTTATCAAACGCCAACTCAAAAGAACCTTTTTCTACTTCCGGGTCATGTTGGCCTCTCGGAATACGAGAGCCAGCTAGCAGTGGCTCACGAACTGAGCAATACGCTGTCTGCCCTCCAAAACATTCCAGGCGCACTACGTTTTGCCATAGAGAAGACCGCAAAGGCGAACGGGATCGAGCTTATCTTGATCGACATGAGTCCGAGTCTGGGAGCAATCAACCAGAACCTTTTTATGACAAGCGATGCATTCATCATTCCGATGGCACCTGACCTCTTCTCATCAATGGCTTTGAAATCTTTAGCCAGAGTGCTGCCAAAGTGGGCAGAGTGGGGAAAGAAAGCTGCAAGCAATTCGATTCTACGCGCGGCAGATTACCCCTTTCCGGAAAGTCACCCGATGTATATTGGCTCAACGGTGCAGAATTTCAGAAAGCGTGCGCGTGGCGATGAGGAAGCAAAACCAACACAAGCGTTTCAGGTATGGTTCGACAAATTAAAGGCAACGAAGCAAAGTGACCTTATAGGCGCGTTAAACCATTCTAACATGCTTTTAGAATCAGGCATCTACGCCGCGGCCGAAGCAGACCCGAACGATTTTCTTATGGAAATTGCAAACTTCGACAGTCTTATTGCAATAGCGCAAGAACTGGCCAAGCCCGTCTTCGCCATTGATTTGGCGAAAGACACTCCCTACCGAGGCACGGTTGCGGAAACTTACCAGGAAAAAATCGACGACATTCATAGCCGTTTTAAAGCCGGCGCCGAAAAGGTCATCAAGCTAACAAGCAGCTTCTAATAAATGTCTAGATTTCAAGCCTGTAACGACGCCTTTGCACATTCGATTGCTCGAGCTAGAGATATGATTCGATTGTTTAACGGCCTTTCGCATCTGCGCAATGATCCGGCAAACGATGACGCGCTTCGAGCAGCCTATTTTCAGGCGGTCAGCTCCTTCGATTTTTATGTACATGAGATCGTTGCAACCGAGGCTTCGCATCGCTTCAGAAATGCCATTCCAACTCGGAACATTGTGCTTCCAATGGAAATCACTATGATCGCAAGCCCAGAAGAAAGATATATTGCGGTAGACCTAGATATTAGAGAGAGGAACTCTTACAAGGCGTTCGTTGATCCACAGAAGCTCGCAGAAGTACTTAGTTGCTTCTGCGAAAAGCCTTGGGAATTGATAGCATCTAGGCACAATGAGATACATGGTGATGGAGTGGATAGAAGCTCATTAATCGCTCAGCTCAAGAGCATCTGGAAGAGACGTAATAAAATAGCTCATGAAGCTGATGTAAACCCTACCATGTCAGGGGTTTCGCTTTGGCCGATAGATCAACCTGATACAGAGATTACGGTTGGCTTTGTCGAAAAGCTTGGCATGTGCCTGCCGGAGGTTATCTCCCAGCGGTTCTGATGGTTTCGCCCGACCGCGGCATAAGCATCTTAGTGGCATCACCGAAATGCTCCACTCTTTTTGAACGACCAAATCGCCCTCCCCTAAAAAAAATTCATCCCCGCTCATCCCCGCCCTTAAAACCTGTGTCATCCTTGCCTCGTTCCGCCAATGGATACGCTGCCAGGCGTGGCAGTGAGGCGGAGCCGGTGCCGGGTGGGGGAAGGACGTAGGCCTTCATCCGGTGGGCGATCAGAAAATGGTTCTCCTCCGCAGGCTGAAGCTGCTGCGGGCGTGCTTGTGAGCACAGAGGGTTGACGCGAATGTCGGCCGTAGAGGAACCGGAGTTGCCGCCGACGACCATCGAACGGGGCGCTGGAAGGCGTCATATACATTACTTCGTCACCGGCACTTTCCAGCGCCCCGGCCAAGTAACAGAAAGCAAACCCACGACGGATTTTCCGGGCGTGGCTGAAGGTGTTGAGGGCTTCACCTCCCCCTTGAGGGGGGAGGTCTCCGCAGCGCGGCGGGTGGGGGTGACCACCGCGAACCCAATAGACAATTGCATATGCCGCAGATCACCCCACCCCGGCACTGCGTGCCGACCCTCCCCCTTGAGGGGAGGGTAGAACAATACCGCTTGCAACATCCGCCAAAGCGGGGACAAATCACTGTCAAACCAATCTGATACGAAACTGCTTCCCGCCAGTTCATCCCAAGGTGCCACCGATGCCGAACCTGCACGCTTTTCCCCTCGGCGCCACGCTCACCGGCAGCGGCACGACGTTTGCGGTCCGCTCCAGCACCGCCTCCGGCATCGAGCTTTGCCTCTACGACGCAACGGGAAACCGCGAGCTGCGCCGCCTGCCGATGCAGCGCGGCGAGGACGATGTTCACAGCCTGACCGTCCCGGATGCGCCCGCCGGTACCCGTTACGGCTTTCGCGCCGCCGGAACCTACGATCCCGACCGGGGCCTCTGGTTCGACCCCGCCAAGCTGCTGGTCGATCCCTATGCCCGCGAACTCGATTGGCCCTTCCGCCATGATCCCCGCCTGTCGGCCTTCGGCGATGACACCGCCGATCTCGTCCCCAAGGCGATCGTGACAGAACCACAGACCGCGGAGCGGCAGGACCCGCTTTTCCAGACCGGCGGCCTGATCTACGAGGTTGCCGTCCGCCCCTTCACCATGCTGCATCCTGATGTGCCGGAACACCAGCGCGGCACCGTTGCGGCTCTTGCCCATCCCGCCGTCATCGCCCATCTGAAGCGCATCGGCGTCTCGGCCATCGAGCTGATGCCGGTCACCGCCTGGATCGACGAGCGCCACCTGCCGCCGCTCGGGCTCTCCAACGGCTGGGGCTACAATCCCATAGCCTTCATGGCGCTTGATCCGCGCCTGGTGCCCGGCGGCATGACAGAACTGCGCGAAACAGTCGCCGCGCTCCATGCCGAAGGCATCGGCACCATTCTCGATCTGGTCTTCAACCATTCGGGCGAAAGCGACCGCTTCGGCGCAACGCTCTCCATGCGCGGCCTCGACAACCACATCTATTACCGCCACGCCACGGATCGCCCCGGCGAACTGATCAACGACACCGGCTGCGGCAATACCATTGCCTGCGACCACCCGGTGGTGCGCCAGCTTATCCTCGACAGCCTGCGCCATTTCGTTCTTTCCGCTGGCATCGATGGTTTCCGTTTCGATCTCGGCTCGATCCTCGGCCGCGACATCAACGGCTTCCGCAGCGATGCGGCATTGCTCGCCGAAATGCACACCGATCCGGTTCTCAAGGACCGAGTGCTGATCGCCGAACCCTGGGATATCGGCCCCGGCGGCTATCAGCTCGGCAATTTCCCGGCCCCCTTCCTCGAATGGAACGACCGGGCACGCGACGACCTGCGCCGCACCTGGCGCGGCGACAGCCACACGATTGGCGATCTGGCGACGGCGCTTGCCGGCTCGTCCGGCATCTTTTCCCGCAATGGCGCAGCGCAGACCCGCAGCGTCAATTTCATCGCCGCCCATGACGGCTTCACGCTGATGGATCTCGTCTCCTATGCCGGCAAGCACAATGAGGCCAATGGCGAGGACAACCGCGACGGCCACAACGAAAATCATTCCTGGAACAACGGCGTCGAAGCTGCAACGGCCGATCCCGAGGTTCAGGCTTTCCGCCGCCGCGATGTCATGGCCCTGCTGTCGACCCTGTTTGCCACGCGCGGCGCCATCATGCTGACCGCGGGCGACGAAGGCGGCCGCAGCCAGCACGGCAACAACAATGCCTATTGCCAGGACAATGCCATCACCTGGGTCGACTGGAGCAAACTGGACGATACCCTGATTGCCCATACCGCAACGCTGTCACAAATCCGCACCCGCTTCGATGTCTTCCGCGACACAACGTTCTTCACCGGAAATGGCGATGTCGAGTGGCTGCGGTTCGACGGCCAGCCGATGACGACAGGCGACTGGGAAAGCGCCACGACTGATCATCTGGTCATGCTGCTTTCAACCGGCGACACGGTGCAGACCAGGCGCACCCGGCTTGCCATCGCCATCAACCGCAGCCACGCGCCGCATCCGGTTCATCTGCCGGTCCGGCCGGGAACAGGCTGGCAAAGCCTGCTGCCTTCAGCCACCGCCGGCATCGGTATGATCGCGGCGCGAAGTGTCAGTTTCCACGTCGAGATTTTATGATCCTATACTGCTCTCCCCGATTGCCGTTTTTCGAAAGAGCGGCATATAGAGAAACGGGGGATGTTTTTGATCGGAAAAGAGAATGCCGCAGGAAATTTCGCTGTCTGACGTCAAGGATCTGGTCGGCAAGGAGATCGGGGTTTCCGACTGGATCACGGTCACGCAAAAAACCATCGACGGCTTTGCCGATGCAACCGGCGACCACCAGTTCATCCATACAGACCCCGTGCGCGCCGCTGCCGAAACGCCGTTCGGCGGCACCATTGCACATGGTTTCCTGTCACTGTCGCTGTTGTCAGCCATGAACTACAACTGCCTGCCAAAGGTCCGCGAACAGACGATGGGCATCAACTACGGCTTCGACAAGGTTCGCTTCATGACACCGGTGAAAAGCGGCGCCAAGGTGCGCGGCCGCTTCACCATGGCCGAAGCCCGCTTCCGCGGCGCCGGCATGCTGATGGTCACCTATGACGTCACCGTCGATATCGAGGGCGAACGCAAGCCGGCTCTCACCGCCAACTGGCTGACCATCATCCAGTTCGACCCGAAGGATCGTCCGGAGGATGCCTGAGCCAAAGACGATAGAAGAGACCGTCCGTCTCGCTTTCGCCCGTCAGGCAAGCGCCTGCCGCGATCTCGGCTCGCCTTTCACCGCAAGGCTTTGCACCCTCGCTTCGGCGCGGCTGACCGCTGACAATCCGGTCGGCGAAAAAATCCTGTCATGGCCGGGCGATCCTTCGCCCAACGGCGATTCCGTACCGCTGCGGCTGGCCGGCGCACTGCATGCGCTGGTGCTGTCAGGTATGGACCGTGATCTCGCTGCCGTCTACCCGCCGAATAGGATCGGCAACGACGGCGACTTCTGGGATGCCATCGACAATGCCCTGCGCACCCATCCGGCCTTCATCCTCGATCGGCTGAAATCAGCACCACAGACCAACGAGGTCCGCCGGTCCGGGGCCCTGCTCCCCGGTTTCCTGACGATCTCCAGTCTGTTTCACAAACCGCTTGTCCTGTCGGAAGTCGGCGCCAGCGCCGGGCTCAATCTGCACTGGGATCACTATGATTACAGGCTGGACGGCATGGTCTGGGCGCTTCAGCCATCACCGGTGCTGATCGCCCCGGAGTGGCGGGGCGCAAAGCCGCCCAGTGCGCCCATTCACGTCGCCAGCCGCGCCGGATGCGATCTCAATCCGCTGAACCCGGCAAACGCGGACGACGCCCAGCGGCTTTTGTCGTATCTCTGGGCCGACCAGCAGGACAGGCTCGAGCGCACCCGCTTTGCACTGGCGATTGCCGCCGCCAACCGCCAGACGGTGGAGCGCGCCGATGCGGTAAACTGGCTGGAAAAACGCCTGCAAGAAGTCCACGAAGATCAGGTTCACGTGATCTACCACACCATCGCCTGGCAATATCTTCCCGCCTCATCCAAGGCAAAGGGCGAAGCCCTGATCGCCGCGGCCGGAGCCCGCGCAACAGAGAAGGCTCCGCTGACCCGCCTGCAGATGGAAGCCGACGGGCAGAAACACAATGGCGCGGCACTGACCCTACAAATCTGGCCATCCGGCCAAAAACACCTGATCGGCCGCGCCGATTTTCACGGCCGCTGGGTGGAGTGGATCGGCTGGCCCGGCCTGTAGTGAGGCGCGTTGGCGTTGACTGCGCGGCCAATGCCCCTCACCCTGGCCCTCTCCCCGCAAGCAGGGAGAGGGGACAATCGAGTTTGCCGCATATCCCTTCTCCCCGTTTACGGGGAGAAGGTGGCCGACAGGCCGGATGAGGGGCTCACAACCCGATCCAGAGAACGGCGATCAGTTCCCCGCATCCTCGGCGGCTTCCGCCAGAAGCGTCGAGACATACGGCGAAAACGAGCGCCAGCATTCGACCCGGAACGTGTCCTCGGCGGTGCGCAGGAGCACGATCTCGGCCTTGGCCAGAACCGTGCGCGAGCAGGCGCCGACCGGGAAGGCAGCCAGCGACAGGTCCTGCGGGCAACCGCCATTGATCGCCACAGCAGCACCCCGGCCCTTGACGATCAATGCCGTGTTGCGATGGGAGATGTCGGTCGCCGAATGCAGCACGTTGCTCGAAGCAACTGCCGCCATCAGGTCGGCCTCGTTCTCGTCGATGACAAGCCACTCGTCCGGCCCGAGCCAGAGCGCATGACGGCCGTTCGAAGACGCCGATGTCTTTGGTTTCACTGGCAGCGAAAGGCCGAGCGCACCGGAAAGTGCCGCAACGGCATCCGGCTTCGCCCGCAGCGAAATCCGGGTCGCGGGTGCTGCGACGGAAAGCGAGGCAGCGCCGGAGCCGCCGTGGAAGCCGGACAGCGGCAGAGTGCGGGTAGCTAAATCAGCCATTGATGCGGCCTCCTTCCTTGTCAAAGAACACCATGTCGCTCACCTCGACGGCAATCGTCCTGTCCGGCATCGGCACATAGAGCGTCTGGCCGATCTTCGCCTTGCCGCCGGCAACAAGCGCCAGAGCGATCGAGCGGCCGCAGTTTTCCGACCAGTAGGCCGACGTCACATGGCCGATCATCGTCATCGGCAGCGGCTGATTGGGATCGGCAACGATCTGCGCGCCCTCCTCCAGCACCACCTTCGGATCCTTGGTCAAAAGGCCGACCAGCTGTTTGCGGCCATCGGCCACCAGATCGGGACGGCGCAGGCCGCGGATGCCGACAAAATCGGCTTTCTTCTTGCCGACCGCCCAGGAAAGCGACGCATCGTCCGGCGTTACAGTGCCATCGGTGTCCTGACCGACGATGATGTAGCCCTTTTCGGCGCGCAGGATATGCATCGCCTCGGTACCGTAGGCGCAGGCGCCCAGCGCCTCTGCCCGCTCGTAAATCGCAGCCCAGACGGACGCGCCGAAATCGGCGGGAACGTTGACTTCGAAGCCGGTTTCGCCGGTAAACGACATGCGGAACAGCCGGGTCGGCACGCCGCAGATCCTACCTTCGCGAACGCTCATATGCGGGAAGGCCTCGTTCGAAAGATCAATGCCTTCGACCAGCGGCGCGATGATGTCGCGGGCCTTCGGGCCCTGCACGGCAATGACCGCCCACTGTTCGGTGGCCGATGTCAGCCAGACGTTCAGATGCGGGAACTCGGTCTGGAGATAGTCTTCCATGTGGTTCATGACGCGGGCAGCGCCGCCCGTCGTCGTCGTCACGTGGAAACGGTCCTCCGCCATGCGGCCGACAACGCCGTCGTCATAGACGAAGCCGTCCTCGCGCAGCATGATGCCGTAGCGGCAGCGGCCGGGCTTCAGCGTATCCCAGCTGTTGGTGTAGATCAGGTTGAGGAACTCAGCCGCATCCGGGCCGACCACCTCGATCTTGCCGAGCGTCGAGGCATCAAAGATGCCGGCGACATCACGCACCGTCTTGCACTCGCGGTTGACGGCCTGGTGCATGTCTTCGCCGGCGCGCGGATAGTACCAGGCGCGCTTCCACTGGCCGACATCCTCGAAAACCGCACCCTGGGCTTCTTCCAGGGCGTGCATCGGCGTCTTGCGGGTCGGATCGAACAGCTCGCCGCGCGAATGGTTGATCAGCGTGCCGAACGTCACCGGCGTATAGGGCGCGCGGAATGTCGTGAGACCGACCTTCGGGATTTCGCGGCCAAGCGTTTCGGCAGCGATCGCCAGACCATGAATGTTGGAGAGCTTGCCCTGATCGGTCGCCATGCCGTTGGTGGTGAAGCGCTTGATATGCTCGATCGAGTGCATGCCTTCCTGCACGGCAAGGCGGATATCCTTGGCGCAGACGTCGTTCTGGAAGTCGATGAAGGCTTTGACCGTCGTGTCCGGACCGGCCCCTTCCGCAGCACCTGCCATGCCGCCAGTCCAGGCAAAGGCATTGCTGCCGTGGAGCGCAAGCTTTTCCGGGGCGGTGAAGCCGGAGGCATTCGACATCAACTCGCCAGCCGCCAGCGATTCCTCGATGGTCGCCTGCAGGTCGTTGGTGCCGTTGCAGGCGCCGACGGACAGGCAGTCCTGCGCATAGGTGCCGGGCAGGAAGCGCTGCGTCTCGAAGTCATAGGCGACCTTGCCGCGCGACTGCGAAAACATGTGCACCGAAGGCGTCCAACCGGCCGACATCAACAGCGCGTCGATGGCGATCTTGCGGGCACTGCCGCCGCCATTGCGGGCAACGGACATGGAAGACACCCGAAGCTTGCCGCCGGTATCGACGACGGCATGACCGGCTAGAACCTCAATGCCGAGAGAGCGGGCTTGAGCAAGCACCGCCTCGCCAGGCTGCTCGCGGCTATCGACGATGGCAGCGATTGTAATCCCGGCGCGCTTCAGATCGAAAGCAGCCTCGTACGCACTGTCGTTGGCCGTGTAGACGCCAATCTTCTTGCCGACGGCGACGCCGAAATGGTTCAGGAACATGCGTGCGGCAGACGCCAGCATGATGCCGGGACGGTCGTTATTGGCAAACACCATGTGGCGCTCGATAGCGCCGGTAGCGATGATGACGCGCTTGGCGCGGACCTGCCAGAGGCGTTCGCGCGGCAGCTTTTTGTCGGGCTTGGCCAGATGTTCGGTGACGCGCTCGTTGAGACCGACGAAATTCTGGGCGTAATAGCCGAAAGCCGTCGTGCGCGGCAGAACGGTGACGTTCTCCATCTTCGACAGGTTGGCAGCCGTGCCTTGAGCCCAGGTGTAACCGTCCTGTCCGTCGATGGTGACGCTCTTGTCGTAATGCAGCGCACCGCCCAGTTCCGGCTGCTCGTCGCAGATGATCACGCGGGCACCGGTCTTGGCAGCGGCGAGCGCTGCGGAAAGGCCGGCGACACCGCCACCGATCACCAGCACGTCACAATGGGCATAGCGGCTGGAGTAATGGTCGGTATCGTCCTCGGTGGGCGACACGCCGAGACCGGCGGCAGCGCGGATCTGCGGCTCATAGACATGTTTCCAGGCCTGCTTCGGCCACATGAAGGTCTTGTAGTAGAAGCCGGCGGCAAAGAACGGTGCGAGCAGATTGTTGACCGCGCCGACGTCGAAGGCGAGCGACGGCCAGCGATTCTGCGAGATCACCTTCATGCCGTCGAAAACGTCCTGCACGGTGGCGCGCACGTTCGGCTGCTTGCGGGCGGCATCACGCTCGACGCCGATCAGGGCATTCGGCTCTTCGGCACCGGCGGAAACGATACCGCGCGGGCGATGATACTTGAACGAGCGGCCGACGAGATGAACGCCGTTGGCCAGCAACGCCGAGGCAACGGTATCGCCTTCAAGGGCGGCATAGCTCTTGCCGTCGAAGACGAAACGGGCGGTTTTTGCAGGGGTGAGACGGCCTGCACCGGGAATACGATTGGCGCCGCTCATTTAGCATTCGACTCCGTGGCTTCATAGGTTTCGACTGTGGCTTCGGTAGCCGGGCGCAGCGAGCTGAGATCAGGCTTTGGCAGACCGGCCTTGTAGGTGGTCAGGAACTTGTCGCTGACGGTATCGCGCGCCGCATTGAAGAAACGGCCGCAGCCGTTCAGATGCCGCCAGCGCTCGAAGGTCAGGCCCTTGACGTTGTCGCGCAGGAAGAAGAAGGCCTCGAAATCCTCGTCGGTCATCCCGGTCATGTTTGTCGGGCGGGCGATATGCGCGTCGCCGGCCTGGCGGAATTCCAGCTCGGAACGCTCTTCCTCGCAATAGGGGCAATAGATCAGAAGCATGGTGTTTTCCCCTCAATGCGCAACGGCGGCAGCGGCGGCTTCGTCGATCAGGCGGCCCGAACGGAAGCGTTCCAGCGTGAACGGCGCGTTGATCTTGTGCGGCGCATCGTTGGCGATGGTGTGGGCAAAGACATTGGCCGAACCCGGCGTTGCCTTGAAGCCGCCGGTACCCCAGCCGCAGTTGACGTAAAGACCCTGAACCGGGGTCTTCGCGAGAATCGGCGAGCGATCCGGCGTCACATCGACGATACCGCCCCACGAGCGCATCATCTTCATGCGGCGGAAGATCGGGAAGAGTTCGCAGATCGCATCCAGCGTATGGGTGATGATCTGCAGACCACCGGTCTGCGAGTAGGACGAATACTGGTCGGTACCGGCGCCGATGACGAGTTCGCCCTTATCGGACTGCGAGATATAGGCGTGCACGGTGTTGGACATCACGACGCAAGGGAAGATCGGCTTGACCGGCTCGGACACCAGCGCCTGCAGCGGATAGCTGACCAGCGGCATGCGCACGCCGGCCATTTCCATCAGCACCGACGTGTGACCGGCCGCGACGACACCCACCTTCTTGGCATTGATCTGGCCGCGATTGGTATCGACACCGGCAACGGAACCATCCGGATTGCGCCGGATACCGGTGACTTCACAGTTCTGGATGATATGCACGCCGCGATCAGCGGCTGCACGGGCATAACCCCAGGCAACCGCATCATGGCGAGCGGTGCCGCCGCGGCGCTGCAGGGCGGCGCCGTTAATCGGGTAACGGGCGGTGCGGGAAATATCGAGCGGCGGGCAGAATTCCTGCGCCTGCTCCGGCGTCAGCCATTCATTGTCGATACCGTTCAGGCGGTTGGCATGGATATGGCGCTTGAACACCTGCTGGTCATGAATGTTGTGCGACAGCATCATCACGCCGCGCGCCGAATACATGACGTTGTAGTTCAGATCCTGGCTGAGGCCATCCCAGAGCTTGAGCGCGTGGTCATAGATACCTGCGCTCTCATCATAGAGATAGTTGGAGCGGATGATGGTGGTGTTGCGGCCGGTGTTGCCGCCGCCGAGCCAACCCTTTTCGAGCACGGCGATATTGGTGATGCCGTGTTCCTTGGCGAGGTAATAGGCGGTGCCCAGCCCATGGCCGCCGGCGCCGATGATGATGACATCATATTCCTTGCGCGGCTCGGGCGAGGTCCATTGCGCCTCCCATCCCCTGTGGCCGCGCATCGCTTCGCGAGCGACAGCAAAAACCGAATATTTGCGCATCCGCCTTCACACTCCGTAGTCCTGCCAAAATGGCCGGTGAATTTCTTGTGGTCGATGTTAGAAATCGCAAATCCCGGACTTCCGCAACGTTTCTTTTGCGACGCGAGACGGCGCTTGTCGCACGACTTGCGACATGCTGCGCCTGACTTCATCTGAGACCCTGCACATCTGCGGCAACAGCATACATCAATGCCGGAGATGACGCCGCACGGATGAAAGTCCGGCGGAAGGGAGGCAAGAAACACGGTTTTCCGGCAATTTTCAGATATCGAAAGCAACTCGCGGCTGGACTTTGAGCAACCGATCTGGTATCCGCTCTCCCAATCGTAAAGCTTTCGGGCTCCGCGAACCTTATTTTTTTGCCTCGTTGACCTGACTTCATGAGGCGATCACTCGAAACCAAAGGAACGGGATTCACGTGCAGGTACTAGTCCGCGACAACAATGTCGATCAAGCGCTTCGCGCACTCAAGAAGAAAATGCAGCGCGAAGGCATTTTCCGCGAAATGAAGATGCGTGAAGCCTACGAAAAGCCATCCCAGAAGCGCGCCCGCGAAAAGGCTGAAGGCGTTCGCCGCATTCGCAAGCTCGCTCGCAAGCGCTTGCAGCGCGAAAGCGGCATCGTTACCGGCCGCCCTGCGGCTGCTCCGGCACGCTGATCAGCGCTTCCCGCGCAATCAGACGCTTAAATCAGGCGGGGGCGATATGATCGCCACCGCTTTTTCCGTTTGAAACCGGCAAGTTCAGCGTCCCGTTTCAGGCTTGGTGCGGCCGGATCAGTTCCGGGTGCACGAAAACAGTGCGCAAAGCGTGCTACACCGTCTTCGGACAGGGAGCCTCGCACCCGCGTTGGTGCATTTGTTATGCTCCTCGACGTTGAAATTACGCATGATTGCCCGATATGCCGTTTCTAGGCTTGGGACATGCCTGCGAGGCTTCGCTTAACTGAGGGAACAATCTTGACATCGACTGCAAGGACTGCGGATTTTTCCGAGCACACCAGCATCACATCCGGGCGTGCAAGCAAACGCGGCTTTGCGCTTGCCTCCATGCTGGCTGTTGCCGGAGCATTGACCCTTTCGAGCTGCACGACGGCAGACACCTCGAACGATATGATGCGCGTCGAGCGGGCTCAAGGATCCGAGGAGAACATCGCCTCGCTGTCGGCCGTGATCTCGGCCAACCCGAGCGACCCGGAAGGTTACAATGTTCGCGGTTCGGCCTATGGCCGCGCCGGCGAATTCCGCCGGGCTCTGGCTGATTTCAACAAGGCGATCGAACTCAACCCGCGCTTCTACCAGGCCTATGCCAACCGGGCGCTTGTCGCACGCAACATGGGTGACCAATCGGCAGCACAGTCCGACTACAACATGGCCCTGCAGCTGAACCCGCGCTATGACGTGGCCTTCATCGGCCGCGGCAATCTCTACCGCCAGGCCGGACAGCTGGATCAGGCTTTCGCCGATTTCAACAAGGCCATCGAACTCGACACCACCGATCCCCGGGCCTATCACAACCGCGGCCTGATCTATCAGGCCCGCAAGCAGCATGCGCAGGCGATCGAGGATTTCTCCACGGCGATCTCGCTGTCGCCAAGCGCGCCCGAGCCCTATAACGGCCGCGGCATTTCCTACGTCGCCACAAACGACGACGATAATGCGTTTGCAGATTTCAACACGGCCATCAACCTGAACGGCAAGATCGCAGAATCCTGGGCCAACCAGGGGCTGGTCTACGAGCGCCGCGGCGACAAGGTGAAAGCGGCAAAGTCCTACGGCCACGCGCTGTCGCTCGACACGAAGTACGAACCGGCCCGCGCAGGTCTTGCCCGCGTCAAAGCCACAGGCTGAGAAGCCCGCTTTTCTTGCTGTACGATGGATCGACCCGCTGCCACCGCAGCGGGTTTTTTCTTGCCCGTCCTTCGCGCAGCGTCGGAACGGTCGGCCATGCGAACCGTTATAGGATCGTCATCACGGCATAGCGGTTGCGGCCGCTGCCGATTTTGTGACGCTTGGCCAGCTGGTCTGTTGAACATTGCTGTCGGCGTCGGGAAAATGACGCCGGCCCCGGCTGCCATCTGAATCCTATGGCCTCCAGTCACAGAAATGCCCGCCTCACCGGCGGGCATTTTCGCGTTTCAGCGTCTGTAGAAACCCGTCAGTGGTTCATGGCCTTGACGATATCGTCGGTCATCTTCTTGGCGTCGCCGAGCAGCATCATGGTGCCATCCTTATAGAACAGCGTGTTGTCGATGCCCGCATAGCCGGAGCCGAGCGAGCGCTTGACGAACAGGCAGGTCTTGGCCTTGTCGACATCGAGGATCGGCATGCCGTAGATCGGCGAGGTCTTGTCGTCGCGCGCCGCCGGGTTGGTGACGTCGTTGGCGCCGATGACATAGGCGACATCCGCCTGGGCGAATTCGGAGTTGATATCCTCCAGCTCGAAGACTTCGTCATAGGGCACGTTGGCCTCAGCCAGGAGCACGTTCATATGGCCGGGCATGCGGCCAGCGACCGGATGGATCGCATATTTCACCTCGACGCCATTTTTCTTTAGCGCATCCGCCAGTTCGCGAACGGCGTGCTGCGCCTGGGCGACCGCCATGCCGTAACCCGGCACGATGATCACCTTCGACGCATTGGCCATCAGGAAGGCGGCATCGTCAGCCGAGCCCTGCTTGACCGTGCGCACGACGCCATCATCGCTGACGGCGGCTGCCGTATCGCCGCCGAAACCACCGAGAATGACCGAGATGAAGGAGCGGTTCATGCCCTTGCACATGATGTAGGACAGGATCGCACCCGACGAGCCGACCAGCGCGCCGGTGATGATCAGCGCGAGGTTTCCAAGCGTGAAGCCGATACCGGCGGCGGCCCAGCCGGAATAGGAATTCAGCATCGAGACGACCACCGGCATGTCGGCGCCGCCGATTGGCACGATCAAGAGAACGCCGAGCGCCAGCGACAGCACGACGATCGCCCAGAAGTCGAAATGGCTTTCCGATGCGGCAAGCCCGACGATGAAGAAGACGATCAGCAGCAGAAGCACGATGTTGATGACATGGCGGAACGGCAGCATGATCGGCTTACCCGACATGCGGCCATCGAGCTTCAGGAAGGCGATGATCGAGCCGGTGAACGTGATCGCGCCGATGGCAACGCCGAGCGCCATTTCGACCAGCGCCTGGGCATGGATCTGACCGATCTCGCCGATGCCGAAGGACGATGGCGTATAGAGCGCCGAGGCGGCCACCAGAACGGCGGCAAGGCCGACCAGCGAATGGAAGCCGGCAACCAGCTGCGGCATCGAGGTCATCGGGATCGAGCGGGCGATGTAGGCACCGGCACCACCGCCGACGGCAAGACCGAGCACGATCAGCACCAGCCCGCCGAAGGACGGCGTTGCGAGCAGCAGCGTCGTGACGATGGCGATGCCCATGCCCACCATGCCGAGGATATTGCCGCGGCGCGAGGTGGTCGGATGCGACAGCCCGCGCAGCGCCATGATGAACAGCACGCCGGAGACGAGATAAAGGAAGGCAGCAATATTAGGGGACATCAGCGCCGCCTCACTTTTCTTTTTTCTTGTACATGGCGAGCATGCGCTGGGTTACGAGGAAGCCGCCGAAGATATTGACCGAGGCAAGCACCAGCGCCACGAAGCCGAAACCGGTGGCAAGGCCGGAGGCCGAGATGCCGACAGCCAGCAGCGCGCCGACGACGATAACCGAGGAAATCGCATTGGTGACCGCCATCAGCGGCGTGTGCAAAGCAGGCGTCACCGACCAGACGACGTAATAGCCGACGAAGATCGACAGAACGAAAATCGCCAGCTGGAACACGAACGGATCGATCGCGCCGCCGGACAATCCGTGGACGACATTGCCGGCGGCATCCGGCACGTATTCGGCGGCGGTGCGCACCGCTTCGACCGCCCGGTCGAGGTCGCCGATCGCCTTGTCGAGCATCTCATTGGCCATACCATATCTCCCTTGGACGGCCGCACTTCTCCCCGAAGCACGGGTGCCGCCCTCTCCAGTTCTTAAGCTGTTGCTGCAACCACGACCGGCGCTGCGGCGAAGTTCGGATGGACCACGGCACCGCCATGCGTCAGCATCGTCGCCTTGACGAGTTCATCCTCGACATTGAGGGCAAGCGCCCTTGTTTCCTTGGAGACCATGGTCTCAAGGAAAGTCACGAGGTTCTTGGCATAAAGCGCCGAGGCGGAAGCCGCGATCCGGCCCGGCATATTGGTGTATCCGATGACCTTGACACCCTCGACCTCGACGACCTGATCGGGCTCTGCGCCTTGGACATTGCCACCGCGCTCGACGGCAAGATCGACTGCGATCGAGCCCGGCTTCATGGCTTTCAGCATCTCGCGGGTGATCAGCTGCGGCGCCGGACGGCCGGGGATCAGCGCGGTGGTGATGACGATGTCCTGCTTGGCCAGATGCTCGGCGGTCAGCACCGCCTGCTTGGCCTTGTACTGCGCCGACATTTCCTTGGCGTAACCGCCGGCAGTTTCGGCCGCCTTGAATTCCTCATCCTCGACGGCGATGAACTTGGCGCCAAGCGAGGCGACCTGCTCCTTGGAGGCGGGGCGTACGTCGGTGGCGGAGACGACCGCACCCAGACGCCGTGCCGTGGCGATCGCCTGCAGGCCGGCAACCCCGGCGCCCATGACGAAGACTTTCGCCGCAGGCACCGTGCCCGCCGCCGTCATCATCATCGGCATGGCGCGATCATATTCGGCTGCCGCATCGATCACCGCCTGGTAACCGGCAAGATTGGCCTGCGACGACAAGACGTCCATCGACTGGGCACGGGTGATGCGCGGCATCAATTCCATCGCGAAGGCTGAAACCCCGGCTTTGGCCATATCCGCCAATGCCTGATCGTTGCCATAGGGATCCATGATCGCCAGCACGATGGCGCCGGACTTGTAGCCCGCAACCTCGGCAGCCGACGGACGGCGCACCTTCAGCACCATATCGGCGCGTGCTGCATCAGCAGCCGACCCGATCGCAGCCCCGGCCTTCTCGAACTCGCTATCGGGAATGCGCGACAGAAAACCTGCCCCTGCCTCGACGATGACATCGAAGCCGAGCGTCTTCAGCTTCTTGACGCTCTCGGGAGAACCGGCAACGCGACCCTCCCCGGGAAACGTTTCCAACGGTATGAATACGGTATCTGTCACAGGTTCCTCCCTGAAACGGGCGCCTGGAAAACGGCTGGGCCGCTCACTCCAAACCCCCGCACCCTCACTCTTCGCGCAGCGTCATGATCTGCCGCCAGCGCACATGCATTTCGTGGCCGGCACTGGGCAACCACACGAATAACGGCACCTCACTCCCAAGTGCCGCTTTCGTCAAACTTCTGGAAAACCGCTCAGCGCAGAAGCACGAAACCGGCGACATTGAGGAGAACGAAGAGAATGAGCGCGGTGAAGAAACCGGCGCTGGTGAAGAAACCGGCAGCCATCGCGATCAGGAGGGCGACACAGAAGATCGTGACAATTTTCGTGCCGCCGAGGAAGACGTTGTAGGTCTTCTCGTGTTCGGCATAATCCATCGGTGCGCCCAATTCGGCCGGTCCGGAGTGATGTTCAGCCATCGTCGATATCTCCCTGAAATTCAGCTGCACCTGCCCCGCTTTTTCGCCGGCAGGCACTGCAGTCCGTCTTCAACCCATCATACACGCAGCACCGCGCCTGCGGCACCCATCGCGCATAGGTGGCCTTACACAAAGCGGCAATCAAACGCAACGAAAACTGCAGGCTGATACCTGCGGCATATCGGTTGGTCCGCAAACAATTGCGGCACCATGAAAATACGATCAGCCCAGCGCCCGCGCCCGGCTTTGCGTTACCAGCGCCAAACGCGCGGTCGGCAGGATCGTCAGCGGCGTATGCTGCGCCTTACCACTGTCGCCAAACATCATCCGCCGCTCGAATGATTCCGAATCGAAGAACGGAAAACGCGTGTAGAGCCACGGCCGAATTTCGCGGACACGTGCGGCCAGCAAGGTCAGGTCGATCTTGTAATCGCCGCAGTTCTTCTGAGGCGACACCACCGTGTCGGCATCGAAAACACGCTTGTAGAATGCCGCATGCTGCGGCTTGACCAGGGACAGGCACCTGTCGACATCGAAATGCTCGGACGCCATGGTGGCGACACGCAGCGTCAGATAGGGGATGGCCGGCATTTCCTTGAGGATTTCAGGATCCGCCGCCAGGCGCACGGGATCGATCAGCGACATGCCCGCATCGAGAAAGCTGTTGATCTCCGCCCCGAAAATGGAGCCGGACGAGCTGATCCGATGCTCGGGCGTCACATGATGGACGCGCACCGTGCTGATCAGCCGCTCCTCGAAATAAATCCCGAAAACATAGGCGTGGCTGTCGAAGTCGATGTCGTCAATCAGGGTCGTTCCGGAAAGCGGCAGGATGTCGGCCATCTTGTAGGCCTTGAAACGAATGCGGGCGACATCCTCCATGTCCTCCCCCGATTCGACCCGGCGATACTCGACATGATCCAACAGCTCGAGCAGCCGCTCGGAAAACTTGTTCTGCAGTTCCGCTTTCATTCCAATACCCCTTTGACCGGGGGTATTCATCATATAACCGGAGGCACCTCACAATGTTTTAATAAATCATTAAGGATAAACCATTTGTTAAGGTTAACGGGAAGTTAACCCTAAATTATTGATGACTAATTTAATTGGTTGCCGCAGTGGCATAGGCGGTTGCCGCCTGTGGCCGCACATGCCGCCAATGCGTCAATAGCGATCAAGCGCTGACAGAAACGGCTAGGCGGTGCGCCGGGTGCGCCGTTTTGGTACGGCAATCTTCTTCAGCAGGGTGTGCGACAGGCTTTCGATGGCAAGGGACGGCATCGGGGCGGCGAACACGTAGCCCTGGATCAGATCGGCACATTTGAACTGGTTGATCAGGGCAAGCTGATCGGTCGTCTCGACGCCTTCGATGACGATCTTCAATCCCAGCTCGCGCGACAGGTTGACCATACCGCGCAGGAGCTTGAAGCGGCGGGCGTCCTCGCGGATGTTGCGCACGAAGGAACGGTCGATCTTGATGATGTCCAGCGGCAGTGCATCGAGATAGCTGAGGCTTGAGTAACCGGTGCCGAAATCATCGATGGCGATCGTGACGCCCCGGGCACGCAACTCCTGCAGGATTGTCTGCACCTTGGCCGCCTCTTCCATCAGGCAGCTTTCCGTGACCTCAAGATGCAGCCGCGACGGATCGAGCCCCGTCTCTGCAAGAATATCCGTGACGGCCGCGACGATCTCGCCATTGCGCAGATCGAGAACCGAGAGATTGACGGAAACGGCGATATGCTTCGGCCATGTCAGGCAATCGAGGCAGGCCTGACGCAGCATGAACCGGGTGATCTCGGAGACGACACCGATTTCCTCGGCCAGCTGGATGAACACATCGGGCGGCACCGGCCCCCGTTCGCGGTGGATCCAGCGGGCAAGCGCCTCGCAGCATTCGATGCGCGATCCATCGGCGAGGAACATGGGTTGATACGCCACGGAAAGCCCACCGGCCTCCAGCGCTTCGCGCAGGTCGGTCTTGAGTTTCTGCCGGTCCAGATAATTCGCGTCCATTTCCGCTTCAAAGGCCGTACAGCTTCCCTTGTCGCGGCTCTTGCTTTCAAACAAGGCAAGATCGGCCTTGATCTGCATATCTTCCAGCCGGAAGTCGGCACTATCGACGATGACATAACCGGCACTCATCGAGATATTGAAGGTGAAGCCGCTGACGGTATAGGCGCCGCGCATCTGTGCGTGCACGCAGCGAATACGCTCTTCGAGATCGCGGCGGCTGGTCGCGTTTGCAAAGAACAGCACGAATTCGTCGCCCATCAGGCGCGCGGCAACTGCCGTGTCCCCGGTCACTTTCTTCAGCCGCTCGGATATGGCGCACAGCAGCCGGTCGCCGACGACGTGGCCGCGTGTATCGTTCACATGCTTGAATTCGGCAATATCAAGCGTCATGAATCCCGCCAGACCGGTGCGCTTGCTATCGGCCAGCGCGTTGCTGACGAGTTCGCCGAAATAATCGCGGTTGGGCAGGCCGGTCAGCGTATCGAAACGGACCATCTGCAGGATCTTGCGTTCCGCCCGCACGCGGGCGGTCACATCTTCGAAGATCAGCACAATACCGCCATTGGCGCGGCGGCTGGCGGAGAATTCAAGGAACAGATCGTCGGAGAACGGAATGAGCGCGCGCGACAGCATGCCTTCCATCAATTGCCCGAGCTGCTTCAGAACCTGCTTGGCCTGGCCCTGCTCAAGGAAGGTATGGCGAACCCCATAGCGCAACACGGCATCGAGATGACAATCCTTCAGGCGTGCCTGGTCGCCCAGATTAAGAAGCTCGCAGGCCCGGCGGTTGGCGACCAGAATGCGATTGTCCGCGTCCAGCATGAACAGGCCATGCGGCATGTTGTTGAGGGCGAGATCGAAGCGGCCGGCGATCGTCGATATTTCGCGCGCAGCCAGCACATTCTTGTGAAGGGTTTCACGCACGCCGCGCGCCATGGACCAGGTGGTGAGAATGAAGGGCACCATCAGCACCGCCAGCAGCGCCATATAGCCGTCCATCAGGCCCAGCAGGCCGAGGATGATCGGGCCACAGGCAGACAGCGACATGACCACGACGGCGCGCGCCGAACCATAATTGCGGCCAACAAGGGAAACCATGGTGGCAAGCGTCACGGCAATGCAGGCAAGCTCGGCAAAAGCGTCACGGCTGACAAGGATGGCATAGCCGCATGCGATACCGAGTGTGAGCGTCGCGCAGACACCGCCGATATTATAGCGGTTCTCCCAGCGGCGGATGCCCTTATAGTCCAATGCGGCCAGATTTTCGCGATCAAACCGGCGCATGCCGATGCTGCGCACGAACCAAATCATGACAATCGCGGCCGCACAGCCGATATAGAAGACATCGCCGGTTTTCGACAGCACGAGCAGGAACGTCACGACATGCGACAGCATGCCGATCAAAAGCGTCTGGCGATACTCGTAAAGCGAGCTTACGAACGAAAGATAGACATCGGTCGGAAGAGCGCTTTGTTCATTTGACTTCATGAACCCCCTGCTCCGGTTTGGCGAAGTGTTATTCCCGAGGGTTTAACGAAAGATTTCGCACGGTTACCGGAAAAAATCGTTCCATATATTAGGCATATTGCTGCAAATGCACCAACACCGAACGATTTCAACCCAGTATTGTAACCATCCCCAAAGAATAATGCCTTTCTACAACCGTGCATGGATTCAACTGCAAACCGGTTATGTGCCCCAGCCGGTGCGGAAATTTGTTCGGATCTCCGGCCGGCGATTTATCTGCCGCAATGGTTACTCCAATTCTAAGAGGCTGCCTCAAAAAGATGTGAGTGATTTCAGTCAGTTGTGATTCCTTCGGATTTGCGAAGATTCGATGGAGAGCACGATGGCCTGGACTGAAACCACCCGGCGGAATTATGTCCGTCGGACGCT
>JAESGK010000080.1_pt1 | contig 110997 bp, 120 predicted proteins | sample 9269681 | NCBI WGS metagenome assembly JAESGK01 (sample SAMN14515347, study PRJNA621673) | algae metagenome | isolation source: Timaviella obliquedivisa GSE-PSE-MK23-08B and co-occurring heterotrophs from... | place: USA: Grand Staircase Escalante National Monument, Utah | collected 2006-08-15 | reverse complement strand
TGGAAAGCATCGCGCCGATCAGCGATGATCCCATCGTCAGCCTGCCAGCCGTGGCCGCCTGACCAGCCCGGCCAAAGCCGGCATCCAGGTGGCTCCGAGAAGCTACACCACCACCAGGGACACGACCATGAAATCCGTCGATGCCATCGTCACTCTCCCCTCTTGCGAACAGGAATGATGCTTAGCCAGATATGTCGAGGCTGCTCCCGACTGGTTAACAAAGACTTGCAAGCCCCCTGCCAAGCTGCTGCAATCTGGGCGTGCGCACCGGCCATTCCGCCACCGCGCAGCGTCGGCAGGAGCGCGTGTGGAGTGGCGTCGCGCATGGGGTGTGTCGGTTCCGCTCGCCGTCCTGGCGAGCGTCCTGACCACGCCTCAAACGCGAGCGGGGGATGAACTCGGCGAACGCGACCCGGTTTCGACAGTGCTCTTCGCCTCGCTTGAGGCAGGCCCCGCCAAGCGCTTCGCGGCCTTCGGCCTGAAGCGCGCGATCACCGGTGGACTGGACGCCAGCGGCTTCCGCGCCCTGGTCAAGCTCGGCGGCGCGCATGAGACGCCCAACGGACCTCGGCCGCGCGGCAATCTCTACAAGGCCGAAGGCCAGGCGCTGCTCGGTTATGAATGGCGCTTGGGCGACACCTTCGTGTCGCTTTATGCCGGCGCCGACTACGAGGAGGAGTTCCGCGTCTGCGGCTGCGCCGTCTCGGTCACCACGCGCTTCGGCGCGCGTTTGCAGGGCGACCTCTGGGCGACGCCGACGCGCGAGACCATGCTGCAGGCCAGCGCCTATGCCTCGACGATGGATCGCCGGCTCTGGGGCCGGCTCGCCGGCGGATGGGCCGTCCCGTTCGGTCTGTATGTCGGCCCCGAAATCGAGGCCTATCGCCAGACCGGATACCACAAGCTCAGATTCGGCCTGCACGCGACGGGTTTCAGGTTTCTGGGTCTGAACTGGCGGCTGTCGGGCGGCTGGCAGACGACCAGTGACCGTCCGGGCGAGGCCTATGCGACGCTGGGCGTACACTGGCGGCGCTGAAAGCTCACTCCAGCGCGTCCAGAAACCGTGTCGCATCAGTCGCGATCTCGGCCCGCCGCTCAGCCGTCATCTTCGCCAGCGTACTGTAGGGCATCGCCATGCGCGGATTGCGCCCGAGCCTGGCTTCGTTTTCGATCAGGAAGTTCCAGTAGAGGTAGTTGAACGGACAGGCGCGGGCGCCGGCCTTGGCCTTCACATCATAGGCGCAAGACCCGCAGTAATCCGACATGCGGTCGATATAGGCCCCCGACGCCGCATAGGGCTTCGAGCCGAGCAGGCCGCCATCGGCCCACATCACCATGCCATGGGTGTTCGGCAGCTCGACCCAGTCATAGGCATCGGCATAGACGGCGAGATACCATTCCTCGATCTCGACTGGCGCGATGCCGGCCAGTAGCGCGAAATTGCCGGTCACCATCAGCCGCTGGATATGATGCGCATAGGCGTGGCGGCGGGTGTCACCGACGCATTGCGCCAGGCAGTTCAGCTTCGTCTCGCCGCTCCAGTAGAACCAGGGCAGTTTTCGCGTCGCCGACAGCACATTGCTCTGCGCATAGCCCGGCATTTCGAGCCAGTAGATGCCGCGGACATATTCGCGCCAGCCGATGACCTGGCGGATGAAGCCTTCGACGGCGTTGAGCGGTGCGTCGCCACGCCGCCATGCCGCCTCGGCGAGATGGCAAACCTCCAGCGGTTCCAGCAGGCCGCAATTGAGGTAGGGCGAGATCAGGCTGTGGAAGAGGAACGGCTCGCCCGTCTTCATCGCATCCTGATAGTCGCCGAAGCGCGGCAGCGCCTCCGCGATGAAGCTCTCAAGAGCTTCCAGCGCGTCGGCCCGCGTCACACCCCAGCGGAACGGTTCGAGATCGCCGAAATTGTCGGGGAAGCGTTTGGCCACCAGAGCCAGCACCTCTTGCGTTGTCCCGTCAGGCGAAAAGCCGCCCCGCTCCGGAGGTGTAACGCCCTTGGGCAGCGCCTTGCGGTTCTCGGGATCGAAATTCCACTGCCCGCCCTCGGGCTCCTCGCCATCCATCAGAAGGCCGGTCTTCCTGCGCATCTCGCGATAGAAGAACTCCATCCGGTAGCTCTTGCGGCCATGCGCCCAGGCGGCAAATCCGGTGCGCGAGCAGATGAAGCGCGTATCGGGAAAGATGTGGAGCGGGATGGCCAGTTCCTCGCGCCAGTCCTGCATCATCTCCCACACCCGCCACTCGCCGGGCTCGGTGACGATCACGGCGTCGGGCCTGTGCCGCGCGACCGCGCGCATGAGCTCCCCGCCGAAGGTGCCGGTGTTGGCCGAATCGTCGAGCGCGACATACTCGACCCGCACGCCCTCCTCCCGCAGGCCCTGCGCGAAATGGCGCATCGCCGAAAGGATCAGCGCGATCTTCTGCTTGTGGTGCCCGACATAGGAGGTCTCTTCGGCGACCTCGACCATCAGCACGGTGTCATGCGCCGGATCCAGCCCATCCAGCGCTGAGAGCGAGCGGGTGAGCTGGTCGCCGAGGATGAAGCGCAGCGCTGACATCAGAGCATGGCGCGAAAAAGTGGGAACCGGTTTTTCGCTGAAGCCATGCGACAACGCATCAGTCAGCCCTTCGTGCGCAGCGAGGAGCGGCCGCCATCGACGCCGATGATCTGGCCTGTAATCCAGGACGCCTCCGGCGAGACGAGCAGCGCCGCCAGCGGGGCGATGTCGTCGGGCTCGCCCAGCCGCTGCAGCGGATGCAGCTCCGCGATCGCCTTCGCCATCGCCTCGTTGCCGGTCAGCGCCCTGGCGAGCGGCGTCTTCGTCAGCGAAGGAGCGATGCAGTTGACCCTGATCTTCGGGGCAAGCTCGGCGGCTAGCGCGAGCGTCAGACCCTCGACCGCGCCTTTGGCCATGGCGACAGAGGCATGGGCGGCAAAGCCCTGCGCGACCGCCACCGTAGAGAACAGCACGATGCCGGCCGTTCCCTCGGCCTGCTTAAGCGCCGGCAGCGCCGCTTGAATCGCCTTGGCAGCAGCCAGCGCGTTGATGCTGAAATCCTTCAGGAAATCCGCATCGCTCAAGCGCGATACCGGCTTCAGATTGATGGTGCCGACCGCATAGACGAGACCCGCCAGCGCGCCGCCAGCGGAAGCGGCCTCCGTCGCCAGGGCGAACACCGCATCGTCCGTGACATCCCCCACAGTGAAACCCGCCCCGAACTCGCGGGCCGCCGCCTCGAGTCTGCCGGCGTCGCGACCGACGAGGTGCAGGCGATAGCCACGCATATGCAGGGCCCGCGCGGTCGCCGCCCCGATGCCGCCGCTGCCGCCATAGATCAAAACCGTTCCGGCCATTCACCGACGCCTTTTCAACCCTATCTGCGGGCGTGAGCCCGTCCATGAGAGAACTAGGGCGGCGCTGACGAAGGGCGAGACACACATGGCCAAGATGGTGCGCAAGGGCGATCTGCCGCAGAAGCTCTGCCTGCACTGCGCCCGCCCCTTCGCCTGGCGCAAGAAATGGGAGCGGGTCTGGGACGAGGTGAAGTATTGCTCGGAACGGTGCCGGCGAGAGGCGAAGGCGTGACAGGCGTCAGGCAAGCGCCGCCCTGATGTCCGTCTTTGAAAAGTCGTCGCCGATAAAGAGCAAAGGACAGTCGAACGACTGGGCAAGCTCGTAAGCGAAGCAGTCTCCAAAATTCAGCCTCGCCGGATGAACGCCTCGACCCCAGCGATCATAGGCTTCCGCAGCACGCTTCGCCGACGCCTCGGTGACAGGCGCGATCGTCAACGGCATCCCATCGATCAGGCGATTCATCTGCGCGCCGATCCCGCGTCGGCGCGATACGATCAGCACCTCGGCCAGTGAACCGGCCGACATGACGAGTTCGTCTGCCGATTTGATGCACGCTATGCAAGCCTCGGCCTCCGGTTCGTTCTGGACGATGGCGAGCAGCGCCGAGCTATCGATCACGATCAAGCAGGCAATCCGTCGTCGTCATAGAGAAAATCCTGACTGCGGGCGGCGCAGGGGCCGGGGAGCAGCGTCTTGGCCGCCGAGGCCTGCACCTCCCTGACAAGCATCTCGAACGCGTCTTTGTCGAGCTTGCGCGTCACCGGCACAAGCTTGACCGCCGGTTGACCATGCCGCGTCAAAACCACCTCTTCGCCTGCTTCCGCCCGGCGGACGAGATCGGTCAATTGCGCTTTCGCCTCGCTGACGGGCACGTCCATAGCCGCCTCCTCGCAGTCTTTAGATCATTAAAATAGACCACTCTCTGGTCCAATTCAACGGCCGCCCGTCAACGCCTTCAGCGCCTCCGGCGTATCGACATCCAGCGCGATCGCCGGGTCGTCCAGCGGCACTTCAATGACCGCGTCGCCCGCCTCGTCGAGCAGGCCTCGCGCGCCCTGGTCGCCCGACAGCCGCGCGACCGCGGCAAACAGACCCCGCGCCAGCAGAACCGGATTGCCGCGCTGCCCGAACAGCGTCGGCACAACGGCCCGCGCCTCGCCCTGCTCCGCAAAAACCTGCGCCAGCCGGTCGATCACGGCCGGCGTGACGTTGGGCATATCGCCGAGCGAGACCACGACGCCCGCAGACGCCTCGGGCAGCGCCGCGAGCCCGGTCTTGACCGAACCGGCAAGGCCAGCAGCAAAGTCAGGATTATGGACGAGGCTGACGTCGAGCCCTTCAAGCGCAGCCTCGACCTCAGCGCGCTGGTACCCCGTCACCACGATGACCGGCGCGGCGCGCGAGGCGAGTTGCGCCTCGACGGCATGGCGGACCATCGGCTTGCCGCGCACGGTCTGGAGCAGCTTGTTGTCCGGTCCCATCCGGGTCGAGCGGCCGGCCGCCAGCACGAGGCCGGCGACGGGCGCGACTTCCAGCCGCTCGGGCGCGCGCGGCTGCGGCCGCGAGACGATCTCCATCAGAAGGCCGCCGACGCCCATCGCCTGGATATCGGCACGGCTGACCGGGATGCCGGCAAGGCAGCGCTGCAGCACCCAGTCGAAGCCGTTCTCCTTGGGCGAGCGCGCGCAGCCCGGCGCGCCGATCACCGGCTTTCCGGCCAGTTCCCCGATCAGCAGCAGGTTGCCGGGATCGACCGGCATGCCGAGATGCTCGATCCGCCCGCCGGCGGCCAGCAGCGCCTGCGGGATGACGTCGCGCCGGTCGGTGATGGCCGAGGCGCCGAAGACCACGACGATGTCGGACGGGCCGGCGGCCATGGCCGCGATCGCCTCGCCCAGAGGCGCGCTCTCATGTGCAACCCTCTGGTCGGCCAGGAGCGCCGCTCCGGCCGGCGCAAGCCGGTCGGCCATGACACGCAGCGTCTTGTCGACGACGGAGGGTTTCAGCCCGGGAAGCAGCGTCGAGATGACGCCCACGGACATTGGCCGATAGGCCGCGACCGAGATCGGAGCCACGCCCGACAAGTCTTCCAACGCCTCCCCGACCAGCGCTTCGGGCAGGCCATAAGGGATGATCTTGACGGTCCCGACCATCTCGCCCGCGACCACGGCCTTCATCGCCGGCAGCGTCGCGACGGTGATCGCCTCGTCGATCCGGTTGATCGCATCGATCGCCGCAACATCGAGCCGAAGCACGCCGGCGGCCTTGGCAAACAGGTTGACCCGGCCGGTGAAGGCCTTTTCGACCGTGACGCCCTGCCCCGCCAGCGCCGCCGCGAGCCGCGTCGCGGCGGCGTTCTCGTCGATATCGCCGGGCTCGAACCGCACCGCGACGAGTTCGGTGACGCCGGCCGCGCTCAACCGCGCCACATCGTCCGCCGTGATCGTCGCGCCCTTGCGGATGACGATGTCGCCGGCCCGCACGCTATGGGCTGCGACGCAGCCTTGCGCCTGCGCGATCGGCACCGATCCGAACTTCACAGCGACAGGCTCACGCCGACGGCCGGCGCGGGCCGCGCAGGGTCGAGACGATCTCGCCCAGGATCGACAGCACGATCTCGGCCGGCGAAACCGCACCGATATCGAGCCCGATCGGCGCATGGATGCGGCCGATCGCAGCCTCGTCGAAACCTGCGGCAGTCAGGCGCTCGACGCGTTTTCCATGTGTCTTCCGGCTGCCGAGCGCGCCGACATAGAAGCACTCCGAGCGCAAGGCCGCCTCCAGCCCCGGATCGTCGATCTTGGGGTCGTGCGTCAGCGCGACGAAAGCCGTGTAGGCGTCGAGCCCGAGGCCTGCCAGCGCCGCATCCGGCCACTCCGTCAGCAGCGTCACGTCGGGAAAGCGCTCCGGCGTGGCAAACGCGGTGCGCGGATCGATGATGACAAGGTCGAGATCGAGCAGCTTCGCCATCGGCGCCATGGCCTGCGAGATATGCACCGCGCCAGTGACGACGATGCGCGGATGCGGCGCCTGCACGGTCAGGAAATACTGCGCGCCGCCGGCCTCGACCAGCGCGCTCTTGCCCATGCGCAACTGCCTTTCGAGCAGATCCGCCAGCGGATCGGCGGCCATGTCGCCCGCCTTCACCAGCCGTTGCGTCCCGCCCACTATCGCGGTGACCAGGACCGCTGGCCGGCGGGCGGCGCGCTCGGCGTTCAACGCAGCCAGGATGGCGATGTCCATGCGCTCAGCCCTTGTCCGTCGCGAGCTTGACGCCGAGGCCGATCATCAGCGAGCCGCCGAGCCAGCGCCCGAAGGCGAAGCCGGCTTTGGTCTGCTTCATCCGGCTGACCACGGCCGAGGCGCCCAGCACAGTGACCAGATCGGCCGAGGAGAAGGCGAAGTTGACGATGGTGCCGAGGATCAGGAACTGGACCCAGACCGGCAGCGAGGCCGACGGATCGACGAATTGCGGCAAGAGCGCGATGAAGAACAGCGCCACCTTCGGGTTCAGGATCTCGACGATGAAGCTGTCGGTCAGCGCCCGTTTCACGGTCTTGGGCGGCGCGACCGGCCCGTCCGCCTGCGCGAGTTTGGCGCGGATCATGCCGATTCCGAGCCAGACGAGATACAAGGCGCCCGCCAGCTTCACCGCGACATAGAGTTCCGGCACATGCTTGAACACGGCCGAGAGTCCGAAGGCGGCGGCCGCGACATGGACATAGCAGCCGATATGAATGCCGAGCATCGCCATCAGCCCGGCCTTGCGGCCATGCGCGATGGTCTGCGCCGCCGTATAGAGCAGCGCGGGACCGGGGAAATAGGCGACGAGCAGCGTCAGCGTCGCGAAGGCGGCAAGCGTTTCCCAGGAGGCCATCAGTTGTTTTCCTCAGGCCGGACTGGCTCGACATAAACTTTTATGCGCCCGCCGCAGGACAGCCCGACCTTCCAGGCCGTGTCGTCGGCGACGCCGAATTCGAGCATGCGCGCCTTGCCGTCGCCGATGACCTCGGCCGCCTCCTCGACCACCGCGCCCTCGACGCAGCCGCCCGAGACCGAGCCCTGGAAGTTGCCGTCAGCGTCGATGACGAGATGCGACCCGACCGGGCGCGGCGCCGAGCCCCAGGTCTCGACCACGGTGGCGAGCGCGACGCCGCGCCCGGCGCGCGCCCAGGCTTCGGCGGTCGAGAGGATGTCGGTGTCGGTGGAGATCATCGCGGAACGTCTCGCTCTTCAGTCATTCGGTGCGCGGTTCCCCTCCCCCTTGTGGGGAGGGGATAGGGGTGGGGGGCGGAAAGCCGAAGCAATCGGTCCGCTACTATGGTCGATCCGCTAATGCAGTGCGCAATCTTCTGCACCCGCTCACCAAGCGGCACGCCCCCCATCCCCAACCCTTCCCCACGAGGGGGAAGGGAGGAGCGCGTTCTGCCATGTTCGAAGTAGATCATGCCTCACCCGGCCTTCTTCAACCACTGGCGCGGATCGCTTTTCCGGTCTGCGTCGGGCGCGAGCGCCGCGCAGAGATCGGCCATCGCCGCGAGATTGTGGATCGGGCGGAATGAATCGACATGGGGCAGCATGGCGCGGATGCCGCTGGCGCGCGCCTCAAAGGCGTCGAAGCGCAAGAGCGGGTTGAGCCAGACCAGTTGCCGGCAGGATCGATGAAGCCGGTCCATCTCGAAGCCGAGTTCCCCGTCGAGATGACGCTCGAGCCCGTCGGTGAAGAGCAGCACGACCGCCCCGCCCGCCAGAACCCGGCGCGACCAGACGCGGTTGAAGCTGTGCAGCGCCGTCGAGATGCGCGTGCCGCCCTCCCAGTCGGGTGCGGCGCGACCCGCCAGCGCCAGCGCCTCATCGGGATCGCGGGCGCGCAAACTGCGCGTGATGTTGGTCAGCCTTGTGCCGAAGACGAAGGAATGCACGCGCCGGCGGTTCTCGGTGACCGCGTGCAGGAAATGCAGGAAGATGCGCGAATACTCCGCCATCGAGCCGGAGATATCGACCAGCGCCACGACGGGGGGGTGAACCTGCGCCCGTTCGCGGAAGGCGAGTTCGATAGAGCCGCCGCCGCCGCGCAGCGACTGCCGGAAGGTGCGGCGCGGGTCGATCTTCAGCCCGCGATGCGTCGGCTGGAAGCGCCGCGTCTCCACGGTGTCGTCGGGCAGCCGCAAAGCCGCGATCAACTGCTTGGCGCGGGCGATCTCGCTGGCGCTCATCTGGGCGAAGTCGCGCGATTTCAGCGTCTCGGTATCCGACAGCGTCATGCGCGCCGAAAGCTCGGTGAGTTCGGCTGGCGGCCGATCCTCCTCGTCCCTCGGCGGCGCGAAGGCCTCGGCGACGCGCAGGGCGCCGGCCTCGGCTTTCTCCGGCTTGCTGTCGGCGCCGGGCGAGACCGGCGACATCTGCGCCATCAGCTTCTCGATCAGCGCCCGCCTGCGCCAGAACAGCCGGAAGGCCTGACCGTAGACGACGCTGTCCTCATGCTTCTTCACGAAGATCGCATGCAGCGCCCAGTAGACATCCTCGCGCTCGCCGAGCGCACCCTCGCTGAGAGCCTCGACCGCCTCGATGACGGCGCCCGGCCCAACGGGCACGCCGGCGATCCGCAGCGCGCGAGCGAAATAGGCGACGTTTTCGGGGAGCTTGCCGGTCATCGTCAGCCCGGGCCCGTCTCCGTCATGAACACCTTCTGTGCGATCACCCATTTGCTCTCGACCTTCAGGAACGAGAGCAGATCGGTGAAATAGCGCGGCGGCATCTGGCATTTGACCTTCACCAGCGCCAGCGTCGGCCCGACGAGGTCGATGGTCAGGATATGGTCGGAGCGCGCCATGCCGGCCGCCTTGGGCGAGGGCCGGTTGCGCACCGCCTCGAACCATTCGGCCCGCGGCACGATCTTGATATGGCCGTCCTCCTGCGCCGAGGTCAGCGCGCTCGTCGGATGGAACACCTGTTCGAGCTTGCCGACGTCGCCCTCGTAGAGACCGTTGAGATAGGTCCAGGTCGCCGCCTCGATCGCCTTGATGTCGCTGTTCATGGCATGTCTCCCTTCCGTGGTCTTGACGCCTCCCCTCCCCACAAGTGGGAGGGGAAGAACCCTACCTCCCCGCCTCGCCCTTCACCTGATCCAGCAGTTCCTTCACCTTCGAGCCCTGCATCGCCTGGATGTCGTCCTGATACTTCAGCAGCGCGCCGAGCGTATCCGAGACCAGCGCCGGATCGAGCGCCACCGCGTCGAGTTCGACCAGCGCGCTGGCCCAGTCCAGCGTCTCGGCGACGCCGGGCGCCTTGAACAACTCCTCCTTGCGGATGGCCTGCACGAAGGCGACGACCTGCTTTGCTAGCTTTGCCGGAGCATTGGGCGCACGCGCCTTCAGGATTGCGAGTTCGCGCGGGGCGTCGGGATAGCCGACCCAGTGATAGAGGCAGCGGCGCTTCAGCGCGTCGTGAATTTCGCGCGTGCGGTTCGAGGTCAGGATCACGATCGGCGGCTCGGCGGCCCTGATCGTGCCCAGTTCCGGGATCGTCACCTGCGCATCCGCCAGAACCTCGAGCAGGAAGGCCTCGAACGCCTCGTCCGTGCGGTCGAGCTCGTCGATCAGCAGGATCGGCGGCCCGCCTTCCTGCGGCTCCAGCGCCTGCAGCAGCGGGCGCTTGACCAGGTATTTCTCCGAGAAGATGTCGGCTTCGAGCTTGTCACGATCGCCGGTCTCGCCACCGGCTTCCGCCAGCCTTATCGCCATCATCTGCCCGGCATAGTTCCACTCGTAGACCGCCGAGGCGAGGTCGAGCCCTTCATAGCATTGCAGCCGGATCAGCTTTCTGCCGAGCGCGGCGGCCAGCGTCTTGGCGATCTCGGTCTTGCCCGTGCCGGCCTCGCCCTCCAGCAGAAGCGGCCGCTTCATCCTGAGCGCCAGGAACAGCACGGTCGCAAGCGAGCGGTCGGCGACATAGCCCTGGGATTGCAGGAGGGAGAGCGTTGCGTCGATGGAGGTGGGCATCACGGAGTTCTGGCTATGGCTCATGTCATGTCCTGGCGCGCGCATCTGTCATCACCGCGCCACGGCGGCCAGCCTGTCATGGCGCGCCCGAACCGCACAGACAGGATTGTGGAGAAAACCGATGACCAACGCAGAAGCCATCGCCGCTTTCGCAGGTATGCTCAAGCGCGGCGAGCACAAGGAAGCCGCCGAACAGTTCAATGCGCCCGACATCGTCAGCATCGAGGCGATGGAGGGGCCGATGGCGCGCATCGAGGGACGCGACGCCGTCAAGGCCAAGAGCGAGTGGTGGTATGGCGCCCATGAGGTACATTCGGTCAAGGCAGAGGGGCCATACGTCAACGGCGACCGGTTCGTGATGCGCTTCGATATCGACGTCACGGTCCGGGAAACCGGCGAACGCAGCGCAATGGCCGAAGCCGGGCTTTACACCATGCGCGACGGCATGATCGTCGAGGAACAGTTCTTCTACTGAGCACGGATGCGGAGCGCGTCGGGCCAGCGGCGCGCTCCGCGATTTGCGCTATTTCCCCACCGCCCGCGCCACGGCCTCCTTCGCCATCACGCCGATCAGATGGGCGCGATATTCCGCATCCGCATGCATGTCGGCATTGATGCCCTTGGCGGTGGCCTTGACCCCATCCAGCGATTTCGGCGCGAAGCGGGTCTTCAATGCAGCCTCCCCCTCCGGCCAGCGAAAGACGCCGCCCTCGCCCGCGCCGATCACCGCGATCCTGACATCCGAGCCGCGCTTGGCCACGAACACGCCGACCAGCGCATAGCGCGAAGCCGGGTTGCGGAACTTGGCATAGCCGGCTTTCGAGGCGACCGGAAAGGCGATCTTCGTGATGATCTCGCCCTCCTCCAGCGCGGTCTCGTAGAGCCCGGTGAAGAAGGCGTCGGCCTCGATCTTGCGCCTGTTGGTGACGATCGTCGCGCCCAGCGCGAGGCAGGCGGCTGGGTAATCCGCCGCCGGATCGTTGTTGGCGACCGAGCCGCCGATCGTCCCGCGATGGCGCACATGCGGGTCGCCGATATGCGAGGCGAGGTAAGCCAGGCCCGGAATCGCCTCCTGCACGATCGGGGACGCTGCGACCTCGGCATGGGTCGACATCGCGCCGATGACGAGGTTGCGACCCTTGCGCTCGATGCCCTTGAGATCGGCGCAGGCGGAAAGGTCGATGAGATGCGCCGGCGAGGCGAGCCGCTGCTTCATCGTCGGCAGCAGCGTGTGCCCACCGGCGAGCAGCTTGGCGTCCTCCTTCTTGGCGAGGAGGCCGGCGGCCTGGCGGGCGGTGGCGGGGCGATGATAGGCGAAGGCGTACATGGGGTGCTCCTGAAAATTTAGGGCAGTCGGCAATCGGCAATAGGCAGTCGGGGAAACAGGCTGCGGCAGCTCACGACTGCCGACTGCCCATTGCCGACTGCCTCATTTCACTCCGCCGCCATCCGTTTCACGGTCTTCTGCGCCGCGCGCCAGACGGCCATCGGCGTCGCCGGCATGGCGATGTCCTCATGGCCGAGCGCGTCGGTGATGGCGTTGATCACAGCCGGCGGGGCGGCGATCGCGCCCGCCTCGCCGCAGCCCTTGATGCCGAGCGGATTGGACGGGCAGGCCGTCACCGTCATGCCGACGTCGAAGGACGGCAAATCGTCGGCGCGCGGCATGCAGTAATCCATGAAGCTCGCGGTCACGAGCTGCCCGTCGGCGTTGTATTTCGCACCTTCGAGCAGCGCCTGGCCGACGCCCTGTGCAATGCCGCCATGGACCTGGCCCTCGACGATCATCGGGTTGATGACGATGCCGAAATCATCCACCGCCGCCCAGCGCTCGATCGAGGTCACGCCGGTGTCGGGGTCGATCTCGACCTCGCAGATATGGACGCCGGCCGGGAAGGTGAAGTTGGTCGGGTCGTAGAACGCCCCCTCCTTCAGTCCGGGTTCGAGATCCTGCCCGTTGAACTTGTGCGCGACATAGGCCTGTAGGGCACACGACCCGAAATCGAGCTTCTTGTCGGTGCCCTTCACGGTGAAGTGCCCGTCAGCGAAGTCGATATCGGCCTCGTCGGCCTCCAGCACATAGGCCGCGACCTTCTTGCCCTTGGCGATGACCTTTTCCAGCGCCCTGAAGATCGCCGACATGCCCACCGCGCCGGAGCGCGAGCCATAGGTGCCCATTCCCATCTGCACCTTGTCGGTGTCGCCATGGACGATCGAGACGTTCTCGATCGGGATGCCGAGCTTGCCGGAGACGAGCTGGGCGAAGGTCGTCTCGTGGCCCTGTCCGTGGCTATGCGAGCCGGTCAGCACCTCGACCGTGCCGACCGGATTGACCCGCACCTCGGCCGATTCCCACAAGCCCACGCCCGCGCCGAGCGAACCCACGGCGGCCGAGGGCGCAATGCCGCAGGCCTCGATGTAGGACGAGAAGCCGATGCCGCGCAGCTTGCCGTTGCGGGCGGAGTCGCGCTTGCGCTTGCCGATGCCCTTGTAGTCGATGATCTCCAGCGCCTTCTTCAGCGACGCGCCGTAATTGCCGGCGTCGTACATCATGATCACCGGCGTCTGGTGCGGGAAGGTCTTGACGTAGTTCTGCATCCGGAACTTGGCCGGGTCCTTGCCGAGTTCGCGCGCTGCGACCTCGACCAGCCGCTCGACCACGAAGGTCGCCTCAGGCCGGCCCGCGCCGCGATAGGCGTCGACCGGGGCGGTGTTGGTGTAGACCGCATCGACCTCGGCATAGATCGCCGGGATATTGTATGAGCCAGACAGCAGCGGCGCATAGAGATAGGTCGGCACCGAGGACGAGAAAGTCGAAAGATAGGCCCCGAGATTGGCCGTGGTCTTGACCCTGAGCGCCGTGATCTTGCCGTCCGCATCGGTCGCGAGTTCGGCATGGGTGACGTGGTCGCGGCCATGCGCGTCCGACAGAAAAGCCTCGGTGCGGTCCGAGGTCCACTTGACCGGCCGGCCGACCTTCTTCGCCGCCCAGACGCAGACCGTCTCCTCGGCATAGATGAAGATCTTGGAGCCGAAGCCGCCGCCGACATCGGGCGCGATCACGCGCAGCTTGTTCTCCGGCGCGATGCCGATGAAGGCCGAGAGCACGAGCCGCGCCACATGCGGGTTCTGGCTGGTGGTGTAGAGCGTGAACGCGCCCTCGCCCTGATCGTAGTCGCCCACCGCCGCGCGCGGCTCCATCGGGTTGGGCACCAGCCGGTTGTTGACGATGTCGAGCTTCGTCACATGCTTGGCCGCCTTGAACGCGGCCTCCGTCTCGGCCTTGTTGCCGAGATGCCAGTTGAACACCGTATTGTCGGGCGCTTCCGCATGGACGACGGTCTTGGCTTTCGCCGCGCTGGCGGTGTCGACCACCGCCGGCAGCACGCCGTAATCGACGACGATCGCCTCGGATGCGTCACGCGCCTGCGCCAGCGTCTCGGCCACGATGACCGCAACATGGTCGCCGACATAGCGGACCTTGCCCTGCGCCAGCGCGGGATGAGCGCCGGCCCGCATCGGCGAGCCGTCCTTGTTGTGGATCATCCAGCCGCAGATCAGCCCGCCGACCTTGTCGGCCGTCAGGTCGTCGCCGGTGAAGATGCCGAGCACGCCCGGCATGCTGGCTGCGGCCTTGATGTCGATCTTCTTGATGGTGGCGTGGGCGTGCGGCGAGCGCAGGAAATAGGCATGCGCCTGGCCGGGCCGGTTGATGTCGTCGGTGTAGCGGCCCTGGCCGGTGATGTAGCGGTGGTCTTCCTTGCGGCGAACCGATGCGCCGATACCCGTTGCGGACATAATTTCCCCTCCTCGCACGGCGCCTCTGCGGGCGCGTCATGACATGAGAAAAGACCCGCGCAGGATAGCGCGGGTCTTGGAACGCCTTATTCGGCCGCCTGGCGCGGCGTCTCCCGGTCGGCCGGGCTGCCGCCGCCCATGGCCTCTGCCCCGGCCGCGATCGCCTTGACGATGTTGTGGTAGCCGGTGCAGCGGCAGATGTTGCCGTCGAGGTCCTCTCGGATGGTCTTCTCGTCGAGCGCATGGCCGCGCCGGTTCACCATGTCCACGGCGGCCATGATCATGCCGGGCGTGCAATAGCCGCACTGCAGGCCATGATGCTCGCGAAAAGCCTCCTGCATCGGATGCAGCGCGCCATTGACCGCCAGCCCCTCGATCGTCGTCACCGATGCGCCGTCCAGCGAAACCGCCAGAGCGGTGCAGGACTTCACCGCCACGCCATCGACATGGACGACGCAGGCCCCGCATTGGCTGGTGTCGCAGCCGACATGCGTTCCGGTCAGGCGCAGGTTCTCGCGCAGGAATTGCACCAGGAGCGTGCGCGGATCGACGGTGGCGGTGACGGCTTTGCCGTTCACCGTCATTGAAACGGTGGCCATGGGCATTCCTCCTGAAACCCGGGTCTCGCGCCCGGCTTATGAGACTTGAACTCGTCAGCCGTCGCGCCTTGGAATCCATGCGTGTCGCAGATGGCGCACCGCAGGGCAGCTTTTCCTTGGAACAGCTCGAAACGGAATGTGGACCCGCGATTTTGCGCGGTCAAGCGGATTGCACGCCGAGACAAATGCGCATTTGGTCACGTTTTTGCGCAGAATGCGAAGAGTCCGCATTGGCCACATCCCAAGCCTAGGCAGATTGGCCTATGCGGCCGTGAGCGCAAAATTTGCGGATTGTTAATCGGCGCGAGCCCAAGCTGACGAGGCGATGTGATCGAACGCCGTCGCGAATTGGATCAGCCGTGTCGCCAATCCAGGACCAGATCCAGCGTCGCCTGCGGGCGATCGGTTATGGAGACGCGCAGCGCAGGCGCCTGATGACCTATGGCGCCGTGGTCGATCGCGTCATCGACCGCATCGTCGCAGCCGATTTCGAGCGGGCCTTCGTCATCCATCCGGTCCTGCGCGACACGGTCGGCCCTGTGGCGGACCGGCTCTATGCGATGGAAGCGAACCATTTCCGACTGCTTTTCGAGGGCGTATTCGACGAACGCTACACCGTGTCCGTCGATGAGCTTTGCAACCTCGAGCGTGTCGCCGGCGTCGGCCCGCGCCCGCGCGTCTCGATCGCCTTCACGCTGTTCCGCGAGATCCTGGTCGAGAGCCGGCTTCGCGTCCTGACGCAGCCCAAACGTGCGGCCCATGACCTCTACATCGTCGAGCGCATCCTGACCTATGACGTCAACACCGCGATCACGATCGACCAGCAGATCGAGGCGGCCGAGGCGAAGAAGCGCCAGTTCGCGCTCGACGAAGCAGCCCTCATGCTGAGATCGCGGATTGGCGGTCTCGACGCCTCGATCGCGCACGCCGTCGAGCAGTTCGTCGCGACCGCCTCCGAGACGACCACCGCGACCGCCTTCATCCGGGACAGGGTCGGCTCGGTCGCGCAGGCCTCGGCGCAGGTCCGCGAGCGCTCGCTGCAGACCGCCGCTGCGACAGAGGAGATGTCGGCCAACATCACCGAGATCGGCCAGCGCGCGCGCCAGAGCCTCTCGATCGCGAACCGCGCCGTCAGCGACGCCGAGCAGATGAACCAGGCGATCTCGCAACTGCGCGGCGTCACCGATTCAATCGGCGCCGTGGTCGGCATGATCGCCGACATCGCGGCCCAGACGAACCTGCTGGCGCTCAACGCCACGATCGAGGCCGCCCGCGCCGGCGAGGCGGGCCGTGGCTTCGCCGTCGTCGCTTCCGAGGTGAAGTCGCTGGCGACGCAGACTGCGAGCGCGACGCAGGATATCGCCGGCAAGATCGCCGAACTCGCCGCCAGCGCGCAGGCCTGCAGCGCGCACGCCGCCTCGATCGGCGCGACGATCGGCGAGATCAGGCTGGATTCGGGCGCGATCTCGGATGCGGTGCTTCAGCAGGGTGCCGTCACCGCCGGCATCGCCCGCGACGCCGCCGCCGTGGTGGGCAGCTCCGACGAGGCCATCGCCAGCGCCAACGCCGTCAATGACAGTCTAGCGACCACGGCCAGGGCGCTGGAGCGCGCCAACGAAGCCGCCGCCGACATCGCCCGTCAGGTCGGCGAGGCCGAAGCCTCCGTCGCCGAGGCGCTGGCGGCGCTGAGGCGGGCGTCCTGACGCGAGTCAGCCTTCGCTGACCGGGGACGGCTCGAGGACGCGGCTCAGCCTTCGCTGACCGCTTTGGCGAAATTGGCGAAGAACTCGTCGGCGAGCTTCTTCGAGACCGAATCGATCAGGCGGGAGCCCATCTGCATCAGCTTGCCGCCGACCTGCGCCTCGACATCGTAGCGCAGCAAAGTCTGCCCTTCCCCGGCCTCGCTCAGCGTCACCTTCGCGCCGCCCTTGGCGAAGCCGGCGATGCCGCCCTCGCCTTCGCCCTGGATACGGTAGCCATTGGGCGGATCGAGATCGACCAGTTCGACCTTGCCCTTGAAGGTCGCCTTGACCGGGCCGAGCTTGACCTTCACCACCGCCGAGAAATGCGTGTCGTCGGATTTCACAAGCTGCTCGCAGCCCGGAATGCAGGCCTTGAGCACCTCGGCATCGTTGAGCTTGGCCCAGACCACGTCCTTGGCCGCCGGCAAGGTGACCTCGCCATTCATCGTCATCGCCATGGCGTCTCTCCCTCGCATGCCGGCCCCGGGACGCGACGCTGTTGCGGCCGGCCCTGCCCCGGGTCTATCCAAGACGGCGGGGTGCGCTATCCATGAGCGGAAATCCTCCATGCGCACAAGGGGACCGAGCGTGAAGATGGTTTGCGACGCCGCGCCCGGCCCCGGACATCATTCGGCATGAGCGAGACGGCGACGGGCCTTTACGGCGAACTCTTCGTCGATGGCGAGATGGCGGCGCTGTTCGAGGATCGGGCCGCGCTGCAGGGCATGCTCGACTTCGAGGCCGCGCTCGCCTGCGCGCAGGCCGTGGCCGGCGTCGTCACGGAGGCTGTGGCGACGGCGATAGCCGCCGAATGCCGCGCCGAGTTCTACGACATCGCCGCCATCGGGAAGGCCGCGACGCTCGCCGGCAACCCCGCGATCCCGCTGGTCAAGGCGCTGACGGCCCGTGTCGCCGCCCACGACCCGGAAGCTGCGAAATGGGTGCATTACGGCGCTACCAGCCAGGATGTGATCGATTCCGGCCACGCCCGGCAATACGGCGCGGCGCAGAACCTCCTGCTCGGTCGCACCGCCCGCCTCGCCGCCGCGCTCGCAGGGCTCGCCCGCGCGCATCGCGACACGCCCATGATCGGCCGCACCTTCCTCCAGCATGCCGTGCCGATCTCGTTTGGCGTGAAGGCCGCACAATGGCTTGATCCGCTCGTGACGTTCCACGACCAGTGCCGGATTGGGGGCAAGGCTACCCCCCAGCTTGGCGGCGCGGCCGGCACGCTGGCCTCGCTGGGCGACAAGGCCACGGCCGTGCTCGACGCCTTCGCCGTGACGATGTCCTCGCTCGGAGCGACCCAGACGCCATGGCACACGCAACGCGACCGCATCGCGCAGCTCGCCTGCCAGCTCGGCATCCTCACCGGGCATCTCGGCAAGATCGCGCTCGATGTCGCGTTGATGGCGCAGACCGAGATCGCCGAACTCGCCGAGCCGGAAGCGCCGGGCAAGGGCGGCTCTTCGGCGATGCCGCACAAGCGCAATCCGGTGCTCTGCACGCTGATCCTGTCAGCCTCCAAGCGCACGCCCGGCCTCGTCGCGACCATGCTCTCGGCAATGCCGCAGGAGCATGAGCGGGGGGTCGGCGGCTGGCACGCCGAATGGCCGACCATGCGCGAGCTTTACCTCACAGCCGGCTCCGCACTGGCCCAGACGCTGACCCTGATCGAGGGCCTGCAGGTCTTCCCCGATGCGATGCGCCGCAATCTCGATCTGACCAACGGGCTCGTCATGGCGGAGCGGGTCTCGCTGGCGTTGGCCGAGAGCCTCGGCCGCGGCGCTGCCCATCACCTGTTGGAGGACGCAAGCCGCGCCTGCGTCGCCACGGGCCGCCATCTGCGCGATCTTCTGGCCGAAGATGCGACCGTAAGCGCGCAGCTCTCGCCCGCCGAACTCGATTCGCTCTTCGACCCGGTGACCTATCGCGGCGCCACCGACGCGATCATCGACCGCATCCTCGCGCGTTACGAAAGCGAGCGCGAATTCATGGCCACCAATGCCTGACCTCACCTCCGAACAGCGCGCCATCGCCGCCGGCTCCGACGGCCCCGCCGCAGCCATGGCGATGCGCATCGTCGCCGAATCCGCGCGGCTGATGGGCGCCCCACGTCTGATCCCGGTGGCTTCGGCCCATATCGACGGGGCGCTCTATCACGGCGATTCCGGCACGCTCTTCGCGGAGAAGCTGGTCGAGGGCGGCGCAAAAGTCGCCATCCGCGCCACGCTGAACGTCGGGGCGCTGACCCCGGCCGGCTGCGCCAAAATCCGGCTGCCGCCGCATGAGCGCGACATGGCGGCAAGGATGATGCGCGCCTATGAGGCGATGGGCTGCGAGCCCTCCTGGACCTGCGCGCCCTATCAGGCCGGTCACCGCCCTGCCGTCGGCACGAACGTCGCCTGGGGCGAATCCAACGCCGTCGTCTTCTGCAATTCGGTGCTGGGCGCGCGCACGAACCGCTATGGCGACTTCCTCGACATCGCCTGCGCCATAGCCGGCGTCGCGCCCGATTACGGCCTGCACCGCCCGGAAAACCGGCGGGCCACGCTGGTGATCGACGTCTCTAGCCTCTCGCAGGCGCTTCGCGCCTCGGACGTGTTCTACCCCGTGCTCGGAGCCTTCCTCGGCCGCAGCGCGGGAACCGCCGTCGCCGTCATCGACGGCCTGCAGGGCTGCACCACCGAGGACCGCCTCAAGGCGCTCGGCGCGTCCGCGGCCTCGGCTGGCGGCGTCGGGCTGTTTCATGTCGCGGGCGTCACGCCGGAAGCGCCCGATCTCGATACCGCGCTTGGTCATAACCCGGCGCTGGAGCGGATCGTCTTCGAGCAAGACGCCGTGCGGGAGACGCTGGCGCGGCTCTCGACAAGCGCCGGAACCGACCGCGTCGATGCTGTGGCGATCGGCTCGCCGCATCTGTCGCTGGCGGAAATCGACGAGGTCGAGCGGCGGCTGGCGGGACGAAAGCTCGCTGTCCCGCTCTACGCCAACACCGGCCGTCATGTCGTCGGTCCGCTCGCCGAAGCTGGCCGACGCACCACGCTGGAAGCGCAAGGCGTCGTCTTCGTGATCGACACCTGCGTCGTCGTCACGCCGATCCTGCCGGAAATCGACGGCGCGGTGCTGATGACCAATTCGGGCAAGTTCGCCCATTATGCGCCCGGCAACACCGGCTATGAGGTGAGCTACGGCTCGCTGTCGGAATGCGTCGAGAGCGCGGTCGCAGGCCGACTGGTCAGGGAGCCGCGCGCATGGTCCTGAACGCGGAGATCCTGATACCCGGCCCGGCGGTCACGGCGACATGCCTCGCTTTGACCGCCCCGATCAGCTTCTGGGGCGGCGTCGATCCGCGCTCGGGCGCAATCATCGACGCGCGCCATCCGCAGCGGGGCCTGAGCATCGCAGGGTTGGTGCTGGCGTTGCCGGGCACGATCGGCTCGTCTTCCGCCTCGGCCGTGCTGCTCGAACTCGTCCATGCCGGCCGGGCGCCGGCCGCGATCCTGATGCATGAGCCCGACGCCATCCTGCTGCTCGGCCTGATCGTGGCCCGCGAGATGGGCTGGCGCGTGCCGCAGGCCCTCAAGGTTCCCGCAACCGAACAGCGCGCGCTCGACGGCCGCAAACTGCACCTCGCCGGCGACGGCACGATCGCGCCGGAATAAGACAGACAGAACAGTCACGGAGATACGCCGATGCCGATCGAGACCATCAGGGGCGAGCCCTTCAACATCGCGCTCGACGGCGCGCCCGACGCGCCGGTGCTGCTTTTGTCGAACTCGCTCGGCACGAATCTCTCGATGTGGGACCCGCAGGTGGCGGAATGGGCGAAGAGCTTCCGCGTCGTGCGCTACGATTCGCGCGGCCACGGCAAATCGACCGCGCAGGACAAACCCTGTTCGATCGCACAACTCGGACAGGACGCGCTCGCCATCCTCGACCATCTGCGCATCGAGCGCGCGCATTGGTGCGGGCTCTCCAAGGGCGGCATGGTCGGGCAATGGCTCGCCACCCATCACGGCAAGCGCCTGAACCGCGTCGTGCTGGCCAATACCGGCGCGCGCATGGGTCCGCCCGAGCTCTGGAACGGGCGCATCAAAGCCGTCCGCGCCAACGGCATGGCAGGCCTCGTGCAGCCGACGCTGGAGCGCTGGTTCAGCCCTGCCTTCCGCCAGCGCGACACGCAGACCGTGGCGAAGGTCAGCGAGATGCTGGCGACCACGCCGCCGCTCGGCTACGCCAATTGCTGCGCCGCGATCCGCGACATGGACCAGCGCGAGCCGATCCGCGCCATCGCCAATCCGGTCCTCGTCATCATCGGCAAGGTCGATCCTGCGACGCCGCCGGCTGCCGGCCATCTCATCGCCGACGCGATCCACGGCGCGCAGCGCATCGAGTTCGACGCCGCCCATCTCTCCAATCTCGAGCAGCCCGAGGCCTTCACCAGGGCCGTCCTCGACTTTCTGAACGCCTGACCTGCCGACGCCAGAGGAGCCCGCCATGGACGACGCCACCCGCTATGCCGAGGGCATGAAGACCCGCCGTTCCGTGCTCGGCGCAGCCTACGTCGACAAGGCGAGTTCGGGCCTGACCGACTTCAACCGCGAATGGCAGGAGTTCATCACCCGCAACGCCTGGAACGACATCTGGAACCGGCCCGGCCTTGTCCGCCGCGAGCGCTCGATCATCGTGCTCTCGATCGCGGCCGCGCTCGGGGCCTGGGGCGAGTTCCGCATCCATGTCCGCGGCGCGCTCAACAACGGCATGAGCCGCGACGAGATCAAGGAGGTCTTGATGCAGGCCTCCGTCTATGCCGGCGTTCCAGCCGCCAACCACGCCTTCAAGGAAGCGGCCAGCGTCTTCGCCGAGATCGAGGCCGAAACAGCGAAAGGATCGGCGAAAGGCTGAGCCTAATCCCGCCCGAGCGTCGCCAGCAGACCGCCGCGCAGATGCGCCATCAGCCGGTCGCTGGCCGACATCGCGGCCTCGGGATCGGCGGTCGCCAGCGCCTGCGCGAAGGCGACGTGGTGCTGGGCGGCGGGCACCAGATCGTCCTGCCGCTCGAAATGATACCAGGCGCGCCGGATCAGCGCCTGCAGCGGCTCGGCAGCGCGTGTCGCATAGGGACTGCGCGCGGCCGTCGCGACCGCCGCATCGAACTCCTTGTCGAGCCGCATATAGGCGTTGGCGTCGCCCTCCTCGGCCGCGGCGCGCATGGCGCGCGCTGTCTCGACGATGGCGATGCGCTCGCGCGGGCTGGCGCGCCGCGAAGCCTCGGCCGCGATCAGCCGCTCAAGCACTTCGCGCGCATCCAGCGCCGCCATAATGTCGATGGCGTTGATGCCGGCGACGAGCACGCCCTTGCGCGGCAGCACCTCGACCAGCCCCTGCTGCGCCAGCCGGATCAGCGCCTCGCGCACGGGCGTGCGGCCGACGCCGACCATATCGATGAGCTGCGCCTCGGTCAGCGACGCGCCCGGACGCAGCGACAGGGTGACGATCGCCTCCTCCAGCCGCCGATAGGCGATCTCGGACAGGCTGAGAACCGCATTGTCGTCGATCGGTCGGGACGTCGGACTCGGGATGCGCTGGTCGTCGAGGCTTCGGAGGGTCACGCGGCGCTCCGGGGCGCAGGCGCCGGCGTTGACGCTGATTGGCGCATTGATATATCACCTGTTCGATATCGCGCCCGGCAGTCCGGGCCTGCAATCTGAAAGCGAAACAGGTTTGCGCGCAAGCGGCTTGTCGAGGATGCAAGGCGGATGCGACAGGCCAGTGGCAGGACCGACATCGGCGTACTCGACGGGCCGCCCTTGCTTGTGCAGAATTGCCTCAGGCGCGGCGCTTTTATCGACACCAAACCGAAGCATCCGGCCGCGCTGATGACTCCCGAAGCTGCCATGACGATCGGCCTGCCATGAAGATCGCGATCATCGGCGCAGGCATCGTCGGCTGCGCCACGGCGCATGCTCTGCTGGACGAGGGTCACGAGGTCCTGATCCTCGACAGGGAAGGCCCCGCCTTCGGCCCCTCGCGCGGCAATGCCGGCTGGATGGCCCATACCGACATCCTGCCGATCGCTAGCCCCAAAATCCTGCGGCAGGTGCCGAAGTTTCTGCTCGATCCGCTCGGGCCGCTCTCGATCAGGCCCAGCTATTTCGTGAAGCTGCTGCCCTGGCTCGCCCGCTTCGTGCTGGCGGCCCGCCCGCAGGCCTATGAGCGCTCGATCCTCGGCATCGCCGCTTTGAACCGACTGGCGCTGCCCGCCTGGCTGGCTCGGACCGAGGCGCTCGGTCTCGGCGGCCAGATCCACCGCAAGGGCGGGCTCTACGCCTTCACCGACCGCGCCGCTCTGGCCGAGGCCGGCGAGATCGCCAGGCGGCAGGCGGAATTCGGCATCACCGTGGACATGCTGCGCCCCGAGGAACTGCGCCAGCTCGAGCCTGCGCTGAAGGACACATTCGTCGGCGCGACCTTCCATCCCGACACCGCCCATATCTCCGATCCGCTGGCGTTGACGCTGGCGCTGTTCGAGGCGGCGCTGGCGCGCGGCGCACATTTCGAGAAGGCGGAGGTCACCAACATCTCAGGCGGAGAGCGCCCTGCCCTGATCGGCCGCGACGGTTTTCAGCGCGTGGTCGACCGGGCGGTGATCGCAGCCGGCGCATGGTCGAAGCCGCTCGCTGCCGCGCTCGGAGACCGCGTGCCGCTCGACACCGAGCGCGGCTACAATGTCAGCTTCCCGGGCGTAACAGGGCTGACCTCGCGGCCGATCGGTTTCGAGGGCCATGGCTTCGTGGTGACGCCGCTGGAGAGCGGCCTACGCATCGGCGGCGCGGTCGAGTTCGGCGGGCTCGACGCCTCCCCCAACCACGCCCGCACAAGAACGCTCTACGACAGGGCGACGGGCTTCGTCGAAGGGCTGCCGGCTTTCGAGACCGGGAAACTCTGGATGGGTTTTCGCCCGTCTTTGCCCGATTCCCTGCCCGTGATCGGAGCGGCCAGCCGCAACCCCAACGTGCTCTACGCCTTCGGTCACGGCCATTACGGCATGACGCAGTCGACCGCGACGGCGGGGCTCGTCGCGGACCTCATCGCCGGCCGGACGCCGGCCATCGACCTCGCGCCGTTCAGCCCGCGCCGCTTCTGAATCAGTCTCTCAAGCCTGCGAGCCAAGCCCATGACGACACACACCTTCTTCTGCGTCGACGGCCATACCTGCGGCAATCCGGTGCGCATGGTTGCGGGCGGCGGGCCGGTGCTGAAGGGCGCCAACATGGTCGAGAAGCGGGCGCATTTCCTGCGCGAGTTCGACTGGATCCGCACCGGCCTGATGTTCGAGCCGCGCGGCCACGACATGATGTCGGGCGCGATCCTCTATCCGCCGACTCAGCCCGACGCCGACATCGCCTTCCTCTTCATCGAGACCTCGGGCTGCCTGCCGATGTGCGGCCACGGCACGATCGGCACCGTCACCATGGCGCTGGAGCGCGGGCTGGTGACGCCGCGCGAGGAGGGCGTGCTCCGGATCGACACGCCGGCCGGCCTCGTCACCGCGACCTATGTCCGCAACGGCCCCTATGTCGACAGCGTCCGCATCACCAACATTGCGAGCTATCTCCACGCGACCGGCCTGAGCGCCGAGGTCGAGGGGCTTGGCGAGGTCACGGTCGATGTCGCCTATGGCGGCAATTTCTACGCGATCGTCGATCCGCAGGACGCCATCGCCGACATCGCCGATGTGAACCCCTCCGACCTGCTGCGCTGGAGCCCGAAGCTGCGCGCCGCCCTGAATGCGAAGTACCAGTTCGTCCATCCCGAGAACCCGGCGATCGCCGGCCTCAGCCACATCCTCTGGACCGGCGCACCCACCGTCTCAGGAGCCCATGCCCGCAACGCCGTGTTCTATGGCGACAAGGCGCTCGACCGCTCGCCCTGCGGCACCGGCACCTCCTCGCGCATGGCGCAATGGGCGGCGCAGGGCAAGCTCAAGGTCGGCGACGAGTTCGTGCATGAGAGCATCATCGGCACGCTGTTCCGCGGCCGCGTCGAGGCGACAGCCAAGGTCGGCCCGCATGACGCGATCATCCCCTCGATCGAAGGTTGGGCCCGGATGACCGGCTACAACACCATCTTCATCGACGACCGCGACCCGCTGGCGCATGGGTTCACGGTGGCGGATCGATAAGTGTCAGCGCACTACAATTGACAACAGACAATTTCCAATTTACATTCTTTTCTGATTTTCAGCGCGTCGTTCTGGCCCATTGAGTCGAGTTGAAGGATGATCCGCAGCTTCAAAAGCAAAGCGCTGAAGAGGTTGTTTGATAAGGGCGACGGTCGCGGCTTGCCCGCTGACCAACTCGCGAGGATCGAGAACCGATTGGCCACCCTGGATGCGGCGTCGCGTCCAGAGGACATGAACATCGCCGGATACGGCTTCCATTCGCTGTTGGGCAGCCTGAAGGGTTTTTTCGCCATTAAAGTCACTGGCAACTGGCGGATCATCTTCCGTTTCGAGGGCCAGGACGCTCTCGATGTCGACCACATCGATTATCACTAGAAGGGCTCGACACGATGCCGATGAAGAATCCCCCTCATCCGGGACGGATCGTCAGGGACGATTGTCTGCCGGAACTGGGACTGACCGTAGGCAAAGCCGCCGAGAGGCTTGGCGTGAGCCGCCAGACCCTCGACAAGATCGTCAACGGGCGCAGCGGTATCACCTCCGACATGGCGATCCGCTTCGAGAAGGTCTTCGGATCCACGGCCGAGACCTGGCTTCGGATGCAACTCACCTTCGATCTGGCGCAAGCGCGCCAGCGCGAGGCCGAGATCGTATCGACCCTTCGCATGAACGCGGCCTGACGTTGGATGTCCGCACTGCACAACCCGCAATCATATTGCGCCAAATCGCCTCGCGGCGGCAAAGTCGGCTGCACAAACAAGCAGCAACCGACCCCAGATTGCTTTTGACAGTTTTGTGGCGCGGCGCGATTGTCGAACCCGCGCGGCATTGGTAGCTCTGCGTAGCAATCGCATCCCGCATGCGTCGGCGTCATGCCGATCCAAGAGAACGGGAGCTGGTTCAAGGGGTCATGCGTCTCGATGGAAGTGTTTCTGCAGCAGCTCATCAACGGGCTGACCCTGGGGTCGATCTACGGCCTCATCGCCATCGGCTACACGATGGTCTTCGGCATCATCGGCATGGTGAACTTCGCCCATGGCGACATCTTCATGCTCTCGGCCTTCATCGCACTGATCTTCTTCATGCTGATCGCCTCCTGGTTCGGGGCCGGCCTCATCGTGGTGGCGCTGATCGTGGTGCTCGTCCTGGCGATGTTCTTCACCTCGCTGTGGAACTGGGCGATCGAGCGTGTCGCCTACCGGCCGCTGCGCGGCTCCTTCCGCCTCGCGCCGCTGATCTCGGCGATCGGCATGTCGATCTTCCTGATGAACTTCGTGCAGGTCGTGCAGGGCCCGCGCAATAAATCGACCGCGCCGATGCTGAACAAGTCGATCACGCTGATCGAAAGCACGACCTATTCGGTCCAGATTTCCTACAAGCAGATCGTCATCATCGTGACGACCGCCGTGCTGCTCGCAGCCTTCTGGTGGATCGTCCAGAAGACGCCGCTCGGCCGCGCCCAGCGCGCCTGCGAGCAGGACCGCAAGATGGCGGCGCTGCTCGGCATCGACGTCGATCGCACCATCTCGATCACCTTCATCATGGGGGCGGCGCTCGCAGCCGTCGCCGGCGTGATGTATCTCGTGCTCTACGGCGTGGTCTCCTTCCATGACGGCTTTGTGCCGGGCGTGAAGGCCTTCACGGCGGCCGTGCTCGGCGGCATCGGCTCGCTGCCCGGCGCCGTCATCGGCGGGTTGCTCATCGGCCTGATCGAGGTGATGTGGTCGGCCTATTTCACAATCGACTACAAGGACGTCGCGGCGTTCTGCATCCTCGCGATCGTGCTGGTCTTCATGCCCTCGGGCATTCTCGGCCGCCCCGAAGTCGAGAAGGTCTGACGCCATGGCAAGCGCAACCACTCCGGCCAGGCGCGAGCGCGACATGAAGGCGGCGCTCAAGGAAGCGGCCTTTTCGGCGCTCGTCACCTTCGGCCTCTGCATCCCGATCATCGCCTGGGGCACGCGCCAGAACATCGAGAACGTGCTGGTGCTCGATCCGCGCTGGGACGCGGTCGCCTGGGCGGTCGCGATCGTCTTCGTCGGCCGCTTTTTCGTGGCCCTGCGCGCACAGGACAAATCCGAGCGAAAATCGCTGGTGCGCTTCCTGCCGCACGGCACCTTCGCCTGGCTGCAGGCCCATTCGCGCACCTTCTCGCTGGTGGGCCTGGGGTTTCTCGTCACCTTCCCGATCATCGCGATCCAGCTCTCGGGCTGGGCCGGCGCGCTGAAATGGATCGACAATTTCGGCGTCCAGATCCTGATCTACGTCATGCTCGGCTGGGGGCTGAACATCGTCGTCGGTCTCGCCGGCCTGCTCGACCTCGGCTATGTCGCCTTCTACGCGGTCGGCGCCTATTCCTACGCGCTGCTGGCGAAGAATTTCGGCCTGTCCTTCTGGATCCTGCTGCCGCTCTCGGGCATCCTCGCTGCCTTCTGGGGCATGCTGCTTGGCTTTCCCGTGCTCAGATTGCGCGGCGACTATCTCGCCATCGTCACGCTCGCCTTCGGCGAGATCATCCGGCTCGTGCTGATCAACTGGGTCGATTTCTCCGGCGGATACGCCGGCATCTCCGGCATTCCGCGCCCGAGCTTTTTCGGCATTCCGTTCAACGCCAGCGACACGGGTTTTGCCGCCGTGTTCGGGCTCGAATTCTCGCCGCTCTACCGCACCATCTTCCTCTACTATCTGATCCTCGCATTGGCCCTGCTGACCGCTTTCGTGACCTTGCGCCTGCGCCGTCTGCCGGTCGGCCGGGCCTGGGAGGCGCTGCGCGAGGACGAGATCGCCTGCCGCTCGCTCGGCATCAACACCACCAACACCAAGCTCACCGCTTTCTCGATCGGCGCGATGTTCGGCGGCTTCGCCGGCGCGTTCTTCTCGGCGCGGCAGGGCTTCATCTCGCCTGAATCCTTCGTCTTCATGGAATCGGCGATCATTCTGGCCATCGTCGTGCTCGGCGGTATGGGCTCGCTCTGGGGCTGCGCGATCGCGGCGATCGCCATGATCGGCGGCACCGAACTCCTGCGTGAACTCGACTGGCTCAAGGCGATCTTCGGCAACGATTTCGACCCGACCAAATACCGCATGCTGATTTTTGGAGCGGCCATGGTCGCAATCATGATCTGGAAGCCGCGCGGGCTGATCTCGACACGCGAGCCGACCGCCTTCCTGAAGGAGAAGAAGTCGATCTCGGCCGATATGGTGCAGGAGGGCCACGGCTGATGACCGTTCCCGCCCTGCTTCAGGTCGAGCATCTGACGATGCGCTTCGGCGGGCTTACCGCCGTCAACGACCTCTCCTTCGAGGCCCGAAAGGGCGACATCACCGCACTGATCGGCCCCAATGGCGCGGGCAAGACCACGGTCTTCAACTGCATCACCGGCTTCTACAAGCCGACCGAAGGCATGATGACGCTCACGCAGGATTCAGGGAAAAGCTTCCTGCTTGAGCGCATGCCGGACTTCCAGATCTCGTGGAAAGCCAAGGTCGCGCGCACCTTCCAGAACATCCGCCTGTTCGGCGGCATGACCGTGCTGGAGAACCTGCTCGTCGCCCAGCACAACCCGCTGATGATCGCGTCCGGCTTCACCTTTCTGGGCGTGCTCGGCATCGGCGGTTACAAGGCGCGCGAGAAGGAGGCGATCGACAAGGCTGTCTTCTGGCTCGACAAGATCGGCCTGATCGACCGGGCCGACGACCCCGCCGCCGACCTGCCCTATGGCGACCAGCGCCGCCTCGAGATCGCGCGCGCCATGTGTACCGATCCCGTGCTGCTCTGCCTCGACGAGCCGGCCGCCGGCCTCAACCCGCGCGAGAGCGCCGACCTCAACGAACTGCTGCTCTCGATCCGCAAGGATATCGGCACGGCGCTGCTGCTGATCGAGCACGACATGTCGGTGGTGATGGAAATTTCGGACCATGTCGTTGTGCTCGACTACGGCACCAAGATCGCCGACGGCACGCCTGCGCAGATCCAGGCCGATCCCAAGGTGATCGCGGCCTATCTCGGCGTGGACGACGACGAGGTCGCGGCCGTCGAAGCGGAGGTCGGGATCGCGTGACCGCAACTGCTTCAACTCCCATGGCCGCCCCTCTCCTCTCCGTCCGGGGCGTAAAAACCTATTACGGCAAGATCATCGCGCTGAAGGGCGTCGATCTCGACGTCAGCGAGGGCGAGATCGTCACCATGATCGGCGCCAACGGCGCCGGCAAATCGACGCTGATGATGACGATCTTCGGCAATCCGCAGGCCCGCGAGGGCACGATCACCTATCAGGGTCGCGACATCACGAAGATGCCGAGCCACGAGATCGCGAGGCTCGGCATCGCGCAATCGCCGGAAGGACGACGCATCTTCCCCCGGATGACCGTGTTCGAAAATCTGCAGATGGGCGCGGCCGTGCGCGGCCTCCAGCATTTCGACGAGGATCTGGAGAAGATCTGCGTGCTGTTCCCGCGTATCAAGGAGCGCCTGCAGCAGCGCGGCGGCACGCTTTCGGGCGGCGAGCAGCAGATGGTCGCGATCGCGCGGGCGCTGATGGCGCGGCCCAAGCTCCTGCTGCTCGACGAGCCGTCGCTCGGACTCGCGCCGCTGATCGTGAAGCAGATCTTCGAGGCGATCCGCGAGCTCAACCGGACCGAAGGTCTGACCGTGTTCCTGGTCGAGCAGAACGCCTTCCATGCGCTCAAGCTCGCCCATCGCGGCTATGTGATGGTCAACGGCGTCGTCACCATGAGCGGAACGGGCCAGGACCTGCTGGCCAACCCGCAGGTGCGCGCGGCCTATCTCGAAGGCGGGAGGCACTGATGCAGGGCATTCTCTATGAGGAACCGACGATCTGGCTGTTCCTGCTCGTCACCGTGGTGATGGGCGGCTGGCTCGCCTGGATGACGGGCCGCGCCATCGCGCTGACCTGGAAGCCGAACTTTCAGCTCGTGATCTATGTGCTGGTGCTCGGCCTCGTCATCCGCTTCATCCATTTCGCCCTGTTCCAGGCGACTCTGCTGACGCTGCATTTCTACATTGTCGACACCATCGTGCTGATGGCCTTCGCTTTTGCAGGCTGGCGTTTCAACCGCGCCCGGCAGATGACGACGCAGTATCGCTGGCTCTTCGAGCGCGCCGGCCCATTTGGCTGGAAAGCGCGCGAAGGCGTCACGATCAAGGCCGGAATCGCCTGAAAAGGCAGCAAGCTTGACGCGTGACAGACCGTTGAAAAAGCGCAAGACTGCGTTTCACGGTAGCACCACGCGCCGAGACGGGCGGACAATGAAAGCCCGTTCATAGTGACAATGCAGGGGAGTCTCATCTCATGAAGAAACTGCTGTTGAGCGGCATCGCGCTCGGCGCGGTCCTCGCCTTCTCGGGCGTGGCCAATGCGCAGATCAAGCTCGGCGTCGCCGGACCTATCACCGGCCCCAACGCCGCCTTCGGCGCCCAGCTGAAGAACGGCACCGAGCAGGCCGTCGAGGACATCAACGCGGCCGGCGGCATTCTCGGCCAGAAGCTGGTTCTGTCGGTCGGCGACGACGTCTCCGATCCCAAGCAGGGCGTCTCGGTCGCCAACAAGTTCGTCGGCGACGGCGTCAAATGGGTCGTCGGCCACTTCAACTCCGGCGTCGTCATGCCGGCCTCGGAAGTCTATGCCGAAAACGGCATCCTGATGATCTCGCCTTCGGCCACCAACCCGAAGATCACCGAGCGCGGCCTCTGGAACGTCTTCCGCACCTGCGGCCGCGACGACCAGCAGGGCGACGTCGCGGCGACCTACATCGCCAAGAACCTCAAGGACAAGAAGATCGCGGTCGTCCACGACAAGACGACCTATGGTCAGGGCCTCGCCGACGAGACCCGCAAGGGCCTGACCAAGGCCGGCATCAAGGACGTGCTCTATGAGGGCGTCAATGCCGGCGAGAAGGACTTCTCGGCGCTGATCTCCAAGATCAAGTCGACCGGCGCCGACTACCTCTACTGGGGCGGCCTGCACACCGAAGGCGGCCTGATCGTGCGTCAGATGCGCGACCAGGGCCTGAAGACGGTCATGATCTCGGGCGACGGCATCACCACCGACGAGTTCTCGACGATCGGCGGCCCCGGCGTCGAAGGCACGCTGATGACCTTCCCGCCGGACCCGCAGAAGCGCCCGGAGGCGGCTGCCGTCCTCAAGAAGTTCGAAGCCAAGAAGTTCAAGCCCGAAGCCTACACCCTGTACAGCTACGCAGCCGTCCAGGTCATGGCCGAAGGCGCCAAGCGCGCCAACTCGCTCGATCCCAAGAAGGTCTCGGCGGCTCTGGCCGGCGGCGCGCCGGTCAAGACCGTGATCGGCGATCTCGCCTTCGACAAGAAGGGTGACATCACCCGTCCGGACTACACCATCTACACCTGGAAGAAGGGCGCCGACGGCAAGATCACCTATGTCGAGAATTGATCTCGTCGGCTGATTGCGCCTTGGCGTGAAAACGAGGCCGCCCCAGAGCGATCCGGGGCGGTTTTGTTTGGCCTGATGCGACAGGAGAAAGTCGTGCCCGAGTCCGGGAAGCGGAAGTCAAAGATGTGGTTGCCGGACGAGTGCAAACTGCCCGTCCTTATAGTCGATCTTTGCCTTTTCCGGCAGCAACTGAGCGAATTTCGGTGAGATCACAAAGCCGATTTCCATGCTCTGAAAACTCCGAATGTCCGTGGCGGGCAGTTCGGAGCGAGCGACCTGCTCGACCTGAAATCCAAGCAAGAAGCCTACCCCACGTTCCGCCCAATAATCGTCATCCAGATGTTTGACTGCGCTTGGACCCCAAAGAAGGATAGGCATCCAGTTGGCTTCCGGGCGTTTTCTCCGCGCCATTTCGAGCGCTTCGGAGATCACGCTCAGAGCTTGATCTGTGATTTCGATAGAACGCTTCGCCATGCTGGCCCCCCGTCCACGAATTAGCCCACAAGAGGCAGAGCGGAATGGTCTGCAGTGTCGAAAACCGAAGCTCGTCCCCAGCGGCGTCAACCCTGAATCTGTTTCTGCGGAACCCCCGTCAAGCTCCTGAGAAAGCCCGAAAATCGCAGCAGACCGTCCGGCCATGGCCCATGGCCGGACTCGCTGTTGATATGGCCGCTCTCGCCGGCATCGACGAACTCCGAACCCCAGACCAGCGCCAGGTCCCGCGCCTCCTCCGGCGAGCAATAGGGGTCGTTGCTGCTGGCGATCAGCACACTGCGGAAGGGCAGCGTCTCACGCCGGTGCGCCGCAAAGGCCGGCGTCATGCCGGGCAACTCGCGCTTGGCGCGCTCGGCCGCGGGCGCCACCAGGAAAGCACCGGCCACCTCACCGGGCTTGAGATGCTCGCCGGCATGCGCGATCGCGCTGACGCCGCAGGAGTGCCCGACCAGCACAACCGGCCGGGTTGCTGCCCGCACGTCCCGGACGATGCGCTCCGCCCAGAGACGTGACGGAGCATGCCAGTCCTCCTGCTCGATCACACGCGCTGTCGAGAGCTTGGCGACCCAGCGACTCTGCCAGTGGTCGGGCCCGGAGCCCGACCAGCCGGGGACGATGAGGATGTCGGTGTCGGAGGTTTTCATGCGTTCAGACGACCCGGCCGGTCTCCGGCTCGTAGCCCTTTGAGGGGATCGGCACAGCGGTTCGCTCAGGCACGAAGGTGGCGACGACCTTGCCGCGTCGCGACACGGCGATCGTCTCGCCGTGTTCCACCCGATCGAGCAATTCGCTCCAGCGCCGGCGCGCCTCAGTTACGGTCAATTGCATGGCCGCAACTGTAATCGCCGCCCGATCAGGACTCAATCATCACTCCCCGAACACCCGCGCGAAAATCGTGTCGACATGCTTGAAGTGATAGCCCTCGTCGAACATCGCCGCCAGTTCGGCGGCCGAGAGCTTCGCCGTCACCTCGGCGTCGGCCTTCAGGTTAGTGAGGAAATCCTCGCCGTGCTCCCAGGTGCGCATCGCGTTGCGCTGGACGAGCGAATAGCTCTCCTCGCGGCTGGCCCCGGCCTGCGTCAGCGCCAGCAGCACGCGCTGTGAGTTGTGCAGGCCGCCCAGCCTGTCGAGGTTCTTGCGCATGTTGTCGGGATAGATCAGCAGCTTGTCGATCACGCCGGTCAGCCGCACCAGAGCGAAATCGAGCGTCACCGTGGCGTCCGGCCCGATCATCCGCTCGACCGAGGAGTGCGAGATGTCGCGCTCGTGCCAGAGCGCGACGTTCTCCAGCGCCGGCACGACCATGCCGCGCACGAGGCGCGCCAGCCCCGTCAGGTTCTCGGTCAGCACCGGGTTGCGCTTGTGCGGCATTGCGGAAGAGCCCTTCTGGCCGGGCGAGAAGAACTCCTCGGCCTCGTAGACCTCGGTGCGCTGCAGATGCCTGATCTCGGTCGCCAGCCGCTCGACGCTGGACGCAACGACGCCGAGCGTGGCGAAATACATCGCGTGCCGGTCGCGCGGGATGACTTGAGTCGAGACGGGCTCGATCGTCAGCCCCATCTTTTCAGCGACATGCGCCTCCACCGCCGGGTCGATATTGGCGAAGGTGCCGACCGCGCCTGAGATCGCGCAGGTCGCGATCTCCGCCCGTGCAGCGATCAGGCGAGCTTTACACCTGTCGAACTCGGCATAGGCCTGCGCAAGCTTGAGCCCAAATGTCACCGGCTCGGCATGGATGCCGTGCGAGCGGCCGATCGTCGGCGTCAGCCTGTGCTCGAAGGCGCGGCGCTTGATGGCGGCAAGCAGCGCGTCGACATCGGCGATCAGGATGTCGGTGGCGCGCGCAAGCTGAACGGAAAGCGTAGTGTCCAGAATGTCCGACGAGGTCATGCCCTGATGGACGAAGCGCGCCTCGGGGCCGACGATCTCGGCCAGATGCGTCAGAAACGCGATGACGTCGTGCTTGGTGACGCGCTCGATTTCGTCGATACGGGCGACGTCGAAGGTGACGCCCCTCGCCTTCGCCCAGATGGTGGCCGCGGCCTCCTTCGGCACCACGCCGAGTTCGGCGAGCTTGTCGGTGGCATGCGCCTCGATCTCGAACCAGATCCGGAACCGCGTCTGCGGCTCCCAGATCGCGACCATCTCGGGGCGGGAATAGCGCGGGATCATATCAAGCCTCTCAGAACAAAGCGCTCCGTCATCCCGGACAAGCGGCGCAGCCGCGCAGCTCCGGGATCCATCCTAAGGCACGACGGCGCTCTATGATGGATCCCGGAGCTCCGCTTCGCTGCGTCCGGGATGACGGTGCAGTAAAATCTCAAACCCAATCCCCGCGCGCGGCTTCCGCCGCCTTGCGGATCGCGGCGATGTTTCCGGCATAGGCCGATGGCCCGCCCTTGAACACCGCCGAGCCCGCGACCAGCACGTTCGCGCCGGCCCTGGCGGCCAGCGGTGCGGTCTCAGGGCTGGCGCCGCCGTCGATCTCGAGCGCGATCGGCCGATCGCCGATCATGGCCCGCACGCGCGCGATTTTGTCGACCACGGAGGCGATGAAGCTCTGCCCGCCGAAGCCGGGATTGACCGTCATCAGCAGGATCAGGTCGAGATCGTCGAGCAGCGGCTCGATGGCGCTCTCATGCGTGCCGGGATTGAGCACGATGCCGGTCTGCTTGCCGTGGCTCCTGATCGCCTGCAGCGTCCGGTGCGGATGCGGCCCCGCCTCGACATGGAAGGAGATCAGGTCCGCGCCCGCCCTGGCGAAGGGCTCGATGTACGCATCGACGGCTGAGATCATCAGATGCACGTCGAAGAACTTCGTGGTGTGCGGCCGGATCGCCTTCAGCACATCGGGGCCGAAGGTGATGTTGGGCACGAAATGCCCGTCCATCACGTCGCAATGGATCCAGTCGGCGCCGGCTTCGTCGATCGCGCGCACCTCCTCGCCCAGCTTCGAGAAATCGGCCGAGAGGATCGAGGGGGCAATGCGGATGGGCGCGCTCATATCATGCGGTTTAGCCTTCCCGGGAAGTCACGGCAATCGCGTTGCGGCGCTATGTCCGGCGAACCACCGGATAGGAAAGCCGCCGGTCGGCCTCGGCGATCTCGCCGGCGGCCTGCGCGAAGACGGGGCGGCGCGACAAGCGTGCAAACCAGCCCGACAGCCCCTCGAAACACGTGAATGGCGGCCCTCCGAGCCGCTGCGCGAACAGGATACTCATGAACAGCGCGATGTCTGCGACCGAGAGATTTTCTGAGAAGAAAGCGCGTCCAGCGAGACGCTCCTCCAGCACGGCATAATGACGCGTCAACTCCGCCTCCGCGATCAGCGCGTCGGCCTCCAGCGCTGCCCGTTTCGTCTGGTCGGTATTGGGCGGGGTGGTGCGATGCATCAGGGCGCGCAGCGCGCCATGCATGATCTCGTCGGAGTAGAGTTCATCGAGCCGTGAGCGCGCTCGCTCGGACGGGCTTTTGGGATAAAGTGGCTGCTCGGGATAGGCCTCGTCGAGATATTCGAGAATCACCGTGGAATCGTAGAGCACCAGCCCGGCATCGGTCATGACAGGCACCTGCGCTTTCGGATTCAGCGCCAGCACCTCGGGATGCTTGGGATCATAGCCGGTGGTCTGGTTGAACGGCACGGTGATGCGCTCGAAAGCCAGGCCCTTCTCGCCCAGCGCGATCTCGACCTTGCGGGCGAACAGGCTCAACGGCCCAGTGTAAAGCGTGATCATGGCGAGGCTCCGGCTGCGACGGCAGCCAAACCTCGCAAAGGACGGCGTCAGACCCCGTCAGCAGCGCTCTCGGAGCGTTTGATCCTGGCCGCGACGCCGCGCAGCAGCCAGGGCAGCAGGTAGATCGGGAACTGCGCCAGCGCAAAGAACAGGAAGGTCGTCTGCGGGACGCCCGCGCCCAGCGCCGCGATCAGCAGGCCCATATTGCGCTGGCCCGAGCCATATCCGACCATGAAACGGTCGGACGGCCGCAGGGGCCGCAGCACGAGATAGCTCGCCATGATCCCGATCAGCGAGACCGCGAAGGCGCAGGCGAGGAAGAACGCGACCTTGCCGGGATCGGCCATGGCCGCCCGCGTGACGCCGTCCATCGCCGCGACCGCGAAGATGAAATACATCAGCACGCCAAAGCCATCGAGATTGGCCTTCATCGCCCTGATCTTCGCCATGCCGAGCCAGAGGCGCAGCAGCGTCGCGACCGCCATGCCGCCGCCGATGAAGAACAGCAGCCGCAGCGTCAGCACCCAGCGATCGAGCGGCACCGCCGAACCCGCGAGCAGATCGACCAGCAGCGGCGCGACGATGGGGCTGAGCAGCGTGGTGACGATGACGCCGGCGATGATCAGCGAGGGTTCGAAGCCGTAAATGATCGCCACTGCCGGAGACGACATGATCGGCGGCGCGGCGGCCAGCAGCGCGAGGCCGAGCACGAGGCCCGGATCGAGCGCCGACCGCCCGGTCAGCAGGAGTCCGCCGCCGATCAGCGCGACGGGCGCGACAACGAGCCAGAGCGCGCACAGAAGGAGTTTCCTTGGCCGCCGCACCAGCCCGAGAATGACGCCGACATCCGCGCGCATGAAGGTGACGGTGGTGAAGCAGAAGATCGAGACCGGCAGCAGCGGCCGCGCCGCAGCGGAAAACTGCGGCAAGGCGAGGCCGAGCAGGATAGAGAGCGCGAACCCTTGCGTGCCATAGCGGCCAAGCCAGGCGAGGCCGGCGGCGAGAGGAGCGGCAAGACGCGCGATCATTGGGCCAGTTCGATCCGGGACGGGCTTGGACGCGGCCGCAGGGTCGCGGCGACGCGGCATCGCGTTACCATATCGCCGACGCCTGCCGACAGAAAATTGCGGCAAATCACGCCGGGCGACCATGCGCGCGGCGACAGCCCGACCTCTGGCGCAAATCTTGCGAAACTTCGCGCAACGCCTCGCGGAACCGTGCTTGCCCGCTGACTTTGCTCCGGAAACGGCTATTTCTACGAGGATGGGCGGGTGACGGGAGCAGGCGATGCAGGCGGATACGATCGTTCTGGGAGCCGGCATCGTCGGCATCTCGGTGGCGCTGCACCTGCAGAGGGCCGGTCGCTCGGTCCTGCTGGTCGATCGCGGCTTGCCCGGGGCTGAGACGAGCTACGGCAATGCCGGGCTGATCCAGCGCGAGGGCGTCTACCCTTACGGCTTCCCGCATGATTTCGGCGCGCTGATCCGCTACGCGATGAACAACACCATCGACGCGCATTACCACTGGAACGCGATCCCCAAGCTCGCGCCGTTCCTGTGGTCCTACTGGATGCATTCGCGCGCCTCGCAGCACGAGGCGATCGCCCGGAAATACGCCACGCTGATCGAGCATTGCGTCAGCGAGCACGATGCGCTGGCAGCCGAGGCCGGCGCGAACGACCTGCTGCGCCGCAAGGGCTGGATGAAGGTGTTTCGCACGCAGGCCCAGCAGGACGAGCGCCTGGCGGAGGCCGCACGCTGGAAGCGCGATTTCGGGCTGAACCACCGAGCGCTCGACATGACGACGCTGCGCGCCGAGGAGCCGCATCTCGACCATGACAGCCTTGTCGGCGGCCTGCACTGGACCGACCCGGTGACGGTGATCGACCCGCTCGGCCTGTCGAAAGCCTATCTCGCGCTCTTCGAGAAACTCGGCGGCCGGCTGGCTCAGGGCGACGCCGGCACGCTGGCGCAGGACGGCGCCGGCTGGAGCGTGACGCTGACTGAGGGCGTCAAGGCCAGCGCGAAGGACGCGGTCGTGGCGCTCGGCCCCTGGGCCGACATGGTCAACCAGAAACTCGGCTACCGGCTGCCGCTGGCGGTCAAGCGCGGCTACCACATGCATTACAAGCCGCTCGGCAACGCCGTTCTGAACCATCCGGTGCTCGACACCGAGCGCGGCTATTTCCTCGCGCCGATGAAACAGGGCGTCCGCCTGACCACTGGAGCCGAGTTCGCCAGCCGCGATGCTCCAAAAACCCCGGTGCAGCTCGCCCGTGCCGAGCCGATCGCGAAGACGCTGTTCCCGCTCGGCGAACGGCTCGATACCGAACCCTGGCTCGGCAACCGCCCCTGCACGCCCGACATGATGCCGATCATCGGCCCTGCCCCGAAGCACAGAAACCTCTGGTTCTCCTTCGGCCACGCCCATCACGGGCTGACTTTGGCGGCCGTGACGGGGCGGATGATCGCCGAGATGGTGACGGGGCGGCCGGTGTTCGTGGACCCGACGCCCTTCGCGCCGGCGCGGTTTGGGTAGCACGCGTGTCATCCCGTGCGCGCCGCAGCGTGAAACGCTGCTGCGCAGACACGGGACCGCGCGACGAGGTTGCCTCGATTACAGGACGGTCCCGCATCTGCGCAGCGGCATTGCATGCCGCAGCGCGTGCGGGATGACAGCTCTGCGCCACGCCCCCTCGCCTCGCCCGCCCGGCCCTGCCACGATCATCACAGCAGATTCTCCGACCCAAGGCTTCCGCCCATGGCCCTCGCCAAACCGCCCGTCCAGGACAATGCCTATGCCGCCGCGGTCGCACTGCTGCAGCGCGTGCCACTGATCGACGGCCACAACGACCTGCCATATATCATCCGCATGAGCCGCAGCGCCAAAGGCGACGTCGCGGCCTACGATCTCACCCGCGTGCATGAGGAGGTCGACACCGACATTCCGCGCATGCGGGCGGGCATGCTGGCGGGCCAGTTCTTCGCGGCCTATGTGCCGCCCAACCACAAGCACCCGGCCGGTTTCGCGCTCGCGCAGATCGCGCTGATGCGCGACATCCTGCGCCTGCATGCCGATGTCTTCCGGCCGGGCCTCTCGGCCGACGATGTCGCGGCGGCGAAGGCCGAGGGGAAGATCGCGCTGTTCATGACGATCGAGAACGGCTCGGCGCTCGACAACCAGCTCGACGCGCTCGACGCCTATTTCGGCCTCGGCGTGCGGCTGATGACGCTTTGCCACAACGGCACGCATGACTGGTGCGATTCCGCCACCGACGAGCCGCGGCATAATGGCCTCTCGGGCTTCGGCAAGGACGTGATCGGCCGGATGAACCGGCTCGGCATGGTCGTCGATCTCGCCCATGTCTCGCCAAAGGTCATGCATGACGTGCTCGACATCACGAGCGCACCGGTCGTCTGGTCGCATTCCAACGCGTTTTCGCTCTGCGACCACCCGCGCAACGTACCCGATGACGTGCTCGACCGGGTCGCGGGCAATGGCGGCGTCGTGATGGCGACCTTCGTGCCCGACTTCATCAGCCAGGCCTCGCGCGACTGGCACAAGCCCGCCAAGGACAAATACGGCAAGACGCCAGAGGGCACGGATTACGCGAAGGCGGAGCAGGAGATCGAGCGCAAGGCCGGTCCTCGCCCCAAGGCGACGCTGCCGGAATATTGCGACCATCTCGACTATCTGGCCGCCCGCATCGGCCACGACCATGTCGGCATCGGCTCGGACTTCTTCGGCTGGGTCAATCCCGACGGGCTGGAAGACACCTCGGTGTTCCCCTCCCTCGTCGCGGAGCTGATCCGGCGCGGCTGGTCCGAGGACAGCCTCGAAAAACTCGCCGGCGGCAACATGCTGAGGCTGATGCGGGCGGTGGAAAAGGCGGCCGCCTAATCCGGCTTCACCGGCTCGGAGCTTGGTTGCAGCTCCGGCTGCATCGTCGAATCCGGCACGAGTTCCGGCTTCGCGGACACCTGATCCAGCCTTGCGACGCCGGGCGAACGCGAGCGCGCCCAGATCTGCGCCAGGAACAGCCCGAGCGGGATGCAGAGCAGCAACAGCAGGATCAGGTAGCCGCGCTCGCCTGCCATCGTCGCCGCAATCCTCCACAAATCTCGACGGCCGGCGCTTGACCGCGAACCGCTCTCGCCCGACAGGTCAAGCTCTGCCCTGTCGGACAGGGCGCGTCCACCCCTCACCCACGGCTCACGTCAATGCCCGGCTCCGGCACAGACCGCACCCGCCCGCCCGTTCAGGCCGCCGCTCCGGTGATCATCCTGGTCGAGCCGCAGATGGCCGAGAACATCGGCATGTGCGCCCGCGCCATGGCGAATTTCGGGCTCTCGGAGATGCGTCTCGTCGCCCCGCGCGACGGCTGGCCGTCAGGCGGAGGCTTGAAGAAGGGCGCGACCTCGGCGGCATCGGGCGCGACCTACATTCTCGAAAACGCCCGGCTCTTCGCAAGCGCGGCCGAGGCGATCGCGGACCTGAACCATGTGCTGGCGACGACGGCGCGCGAGCGCGGTCAGATGAAGCGCGTCGTCACGCCGGCCGAAGCGATGCCGGCATTGGCGGACCGGATCGGCGGCGGCGAACGCGTCGGAATCCTGTTCGGGCGCGAACGGATCGGCCTGACCAATGAGGAGATCTCGTTTGCCGATGCGATCCTGACCTTCCCGGTCAACCCGGCTTTCGCCTCGCTGAACCTCGCCCAGGCCGTGCTGCTGACCGGCTATGAATGGTTCAAGGCCACGGGCGGAGAGCCGCCCTTCCGCGAGACCCTGCTGTCGGCGCCGGCGACGCGCGAGACGGTGCTGTCGATGTTCGACTATGTCGAGACGGAACTCGACATTTGCGGCTTCTTTCCGCCAGGCAAGAAGCCGTCCATGACCGCCAATCTGCGCGATATCCTGCATCGTTTGAGCCTGACCGAGCAGGAGGCGCGGACCCTGCGCGGCGTGTTCAAATCGCTCACCGAGGGGCCGCGCCGCCGCAAGCCCGATGCGCCCTGAGCGCAGTTCCCGATCTCGTGATCGCGGTCGTCGAAATTCCGCCATGGCACACCGCTTGAAAGGGCCTGTCGCGGATACAGATCCGTCATGCTGCCAACACGGATATCCACGATGCTCGATCGCCGGACGTTATTGATGGGATCGGGCGCCATGACGGCGGGCTTCTTCACGGCCGGACGACCGGCCAGCGCCACGGACACCGACGTCGTCATCGTCGGCGCGGGCGCGGCCGGCATCGCCGCCGCCCATGCGCTCAAAAGCGCCGGGCGCAAGGCGATCATCCTCGAAGCCCGCAACCGCACCGGCGGGCGCGCCTTCACAGACGCCTCGCTCGGCGCGGCCTATGACGCCGGCGCGATGTTCATCCACTGGGCCGAACGTAACCCCTGGGTCGAGATCGCGAAAGGCCTTGGCATCGCGACCCCCGAGGAATCATGGGGCGGCGGCGGGTTCCGGGTCTTCGCCGACGGCCGGCCGATGCCGGAGACTGACCGGATGAAGCGGCGCGGCGCGTTCGGGCAGATCGACCGGCGGCTGGAGACGGTCGATATCGGCAAGCGCGACCTGTCGATCGCCGAGCTTCTCGGCGATCTCGGCCCCGACATGGCGCCGATCGCGGCCTCGGGCCTGCTGCTCTCGATCGGCGAGGAATCAGACCGCATCTCGGCCCGCGATTACCAGCGGCTCTGGGCCGGCGACGATTTCGTCGTGCCCTCCGGTTATGGCGATCTCGTCGTCCGCCACGCTCAGGGCCTGGACATCCGCCTGAACGAGGCGGTGAGTGCGATCAGGTGGGATGGGCCGGGCGTCAGCGTCACCAGCGGTTCGGGAACGCTGCGCGCCAGCGCCGTCATCGTCACAGTCCCCGTCGGCGTGCTGAAGGCGGGCGGCATCCGCTTCACGCCGGAGCTGCCGGCCCGGCATCGCGATGCGCTTGGCGGCATCGGCATGGGCGCGCTGACCAAGATCGCGCTGAAGGTCGAGGGCAACCGCTTCGGCATCACGCCGGGCACGAGCTATATCGAGGCCGGCTCGCCGAAGCGGATGATGAACTTCGACCTGTTCCCCGACGACAAGAACCTCATCATCGGCTACTTCGGCGGGGACTATGCCCGCGACCTGTCGAAGGCCGGGACGCAGGGTGCGCGCGACCATGTCGTGGATTTGCTGGCGAGGATGATCGGCGAGGATTTTCGGAAGGCCGTCACGGGCGTCTCCTTCCCCGCCTGGTGGACCGACCCGTTCTCGCTCGGCTCCTACTCGGTCTGCCTGCCGGGCCGGGAGACCGCGCGCGATGCGCTCGCCTTGCCGATCGGCGAACGCATCTGGCTTGCCGGCGAGGCGACGGCGGGCGGCGGCGCGATGACGGTCGGCGGCGCGACGCTGGCCGGCCGTGCAGCGGCTGCGGCGGTGGCGAGACTGAAGGTCTGACGGCCCCACATTGCGAAGCGTACTTGGCACGGCCGCTGCGCGAAACGTCATTCCGTGGAACCCGATGCAAACTCCCGGCGTTGTCAGCCCATCGAACACCTCACGGGAGAGTGAACATGTTTAAGAAGATCGCTATTGTTGCGCTGCTGGCCACTGTGCCTGCCGGCGCGTTCGCCCAGAACCCGCAGGGCGCCCAGGGCGGCGCACTCGGCGGCGCGACCACCGGTGCTGTCGGCGGCGCCATCGTCGGTGGTCCTGTCGGTGCGGTTGTTGGCGGCGTCGGCGGCGCGATCGTCGGCGGCATCATCGGCGACCAGACCCCGCGCTTCCAGACCTATGTCACGGAGCAGCGCGTGCCGTCCTATACCTATGCAGAGCCTGTCGCGGTCGGCACCGTGCTTCCGGCCGACGGCGTGGTCTATCGCGAGGTTCCGCGCGAGTACGGCAACACCGAGTACCGCTACACGGTGGTGAACGGCCGCACGGTGCTGGTCGAGCCGCGCACCCGCCGCATCGTCCAGGTTATCAACTGATCTAATGCTCCGGCTCCGGTCGGATCGGCCCGCCGCAGCGATGCGGCGGGCCGTTTTCGTTCAAAGGTCCAGTTCCCAGTTCTGCCCGACCAGATCCTGACCGAACGATCGGTGCCGCTCTTCCGCCGCCAGCCGGAACCCCTGCGCCACATAGATGGCGCGCGCCGCATGGAGGATGTCGTTGGTCCAGAGCACCATGCGGGCATAGCCGGCCGCCCGCGCAAAGCCGACAGCCTCCGTCACGAGCCGCTTGCCGAGGCCAAGCCCCCTCGCCTCCGGCGTGACGATGACCAGCCTGAGCTTGGCGGTGCTCTCGCTCTCGCGGACGACGAAGGCGCTGCCGACCGGCTCTCCGCGCCACTCCGCGACGAAGCAGCGCTCCAGCCCGGGGCGGAACTCGCGCAGGAATTTGGCGGCGATCTCGGCGACGAGCGCCTCGAACGAGATATCCCAGCCATAATCCTGCGCATAGAGCCGGCCATGGGCCGCGACGACCCAGCCGATATCGCCGGGGCGGTGCTCGCGGATGACTGGGGCCGAAGCATCCGGCATCTCGCCAGAAAGCAGCGTCTGCGCATTATGGAGCGCTTCGACCAGCCTGTCCTTCCCGCCGGGCGCGAGCCGCCGCAGGATCGTCTCGGCCTGATCGCGCGAGGCCCTGTCGAGCGGCGCGAAGGCGGCGCGCCCAGGCGGCGTCAGCGACAGACGCTGCGCCCGGCCATCCTGCGCCGAACGCTCGCGCCTGAGCCAGCCGGCGGCGGCAAAGCGCTTCAGGATGCGCGAGAGATAAGCCGGATCGAGCCCGAGATCGCGGGCAAGCTCGCTCGCCATCAGCCCATCGCACTGCGCCAGTTCATAGAGCACCCGCGCCTCGGTCAGCGCGAAGCCGGAGCCATGCAGGCTTCCGCCGAGCGCGCCGACCCAGCGCGTGTGGAAGCGGTTGAAGCGGCGGATCGCCGCGATGGCGTCTGGATCGATTTCTGACATGGCGGCAAGGTGGCATAATTAGTGGACAAAGTCCATTAATCTGAGTGTCGGCGCCGCCTCGATCTCCCGCCGGGCAGAAACACGGCGCAACACAACGCCCTCCCGCCTGCCCTATTGCCGGGTGAATCGCGCGCTACCCGTCGCTGAGCCCGGAGCGGGGGCTCTTCGACCAAGGACGACCATGAGCCAGTTCAGCGAGATGCTCCGCAACCGGCAGCGAGACTGTGACTACGGCGCGAGGCGCGGGCTGTGGCGCTCCGCGCCCTTGATGCTGGCGCTGACCGGCTGCGTGTCGGCGCCGCTCGACCGCTCGGACGCGCTGGTCTCCTATGATGGCCTGACGCCATCCGACGGCGTGTTGACCCGATCCCTTCTGCGCGTCAGCACTGACGAGGTGCTGGCGGCAAAGACGGTCCAGATCGCGCCGACGCGGTTCTCAGGCGCTGCCGCCAGGATCGCGCTGTCGGACCAGCAGCGCCGCCTGATCGCCAACAACATCGACCGCTCCCTGTGCAACGGCCTGAGCGCGCGCTTCCGGGTCGTGCCGCTGGGAGAGCCCAGCGACCTGACCGTCCAGGCCCATGTCACGCATGTCGCCCTGACCAACGAGGTCGCTGCCGGGGTCTCGAAGGTCGCATCCTTCGTGCCATCCTTTCTGAGCCTGGGCGTGCCGGTGCCGGTGCCGCGGATTCCGCTGGGCCTCGGCGGGCTCTCGATCGACGCCGAGGCGCGCGACGCCAGCAACGGCCAGAAGGCCGCGATGGTCTGGGCCCGCATGGCCGATTCCTTCACGAGTTCGCCGAAGATCTCGACTGCGGCCGACGCCTATGATCTGGCGGCGGCGTTCGGCGGCGATTTCAGCCAGATGCTGGTGACGGGCGAAAGCCCGTTCGGCCGCCTGCCCCCGCCGCCCTCGGTCGACTCGATCGGGACCGCTCTGGGCATGGCGTCGAAACATGCGCGATGCGCCGCCTTTGGCCGAAACCCCGGTGTGGTCGGCATGCTGGCGAGCCGGATCGGCCTGGCTCCGGAATGGACCGATCCCGGCGCGACCGCGCCTTGACCCCGTCACCGCAGCTCGCGTCACGACGTTTGACGTCTCCTTAACCGGAATCTGGCGAAATTCGCCCTGCTCCCTCGCTGCCCGGACATTTCCATGCAGGTCGATCTTCTGGCCGGAACGGCTTATGCCGCGTTGGCGATGCCGCAGCGCCAGCCGATCATCCTCCTCTTCGACTCAGGTCTCGGCGGCCTGACCGTGCTCGATTCCACGGTGCGGGCCTGCCCGGGCGCGAAAATCGTCTACGCCGCCGACGACGCAGCCTTTCCCTATGGCCGGCTTGGCGAGGGAGAACTTGTCGCGCGCATACTGGCCGTGATGGAGCGGCTGGTGGCGCGCTGCCACCCCGATCTCGTCGTGATCGCCTGCAACACCGCCTCGACGCTGGTGCTGCCGGCGCTGCGGGCGCGTTTTTCGATCCCCTTCGTCGGCACCGTCCCGGCGATCAAGCCGGCCGCCGAACTGACGAAGTCCGGGCAGATCACGGTTTTGGCGACGCCGGGCACGGTCGCGCGCGACTACACGCGCGGGCTGATCGAGACCTATGCCGGCGGCTGCACTGTCACGCTCGTCGGCTCGACGCGCCTTGCCGGCCTCGCCGAGGCGGCGCTGAAGGGCGAGCCGGTCGCGGATGCGGCGATCCTGGCCGAGATCGCGCCGTGCTTCGTCGACCGGAACGGCGCTCGCACGGACGTCGTCACGCTCTCCTGCACGCATTATCCGCTGCTGCTGGAGCGGATGAAGCGGCTCGCGCCCTGGCATGTCGGCTGGATCGACCCCGCACCGGCGATCGCCCGGCGCGTCGCGGGACTGCTCGGGCCGGTGGCGACCACGCCTGCCGTGACCGCCGGCGAAGCGCTCGCGCTCTTCACCGATGGCGGCGGCCTGACCGGTCCCTTGCGCATCGCGCTCGCCGGCCATGGCCTCGCAGATGTCGCCATCGAGCCGATGCCGCTGGTGAATTGAGGCGAAACCAGCCATCCCGGTTTGACAAACCGGTCCCCGCATGGTTCTAAGCCGGCGTCGCGCGGGCCCAAAAGGCCCGCGTGGCTTTTTCCGCACCCGTGATCCGCCCTCGATAGGCCGGATCTGTCGCCCTGGAAGCAGGGAGCAGGAGGGCGCGGTCCTCACTCGCGAACTCAAGAGGACACGCGATATGTCGAAGCGCCATGAGGCGAAGTACAAGATTGACCGTCGTCTCGGTCAGAACATCTGGGGCCGTCCGAAGTCCCCGGTCAACCGCCGCGAATACGGCCCCGGCCAGCACGGCCAGCGCCGCAAGGGCAAGCCCTCCGACTTCGGCACGCAGCTGCGCGCCAAGCAGAAGCTGAAGGGCTATTACGGCTCGATCTCGGAGAAGCAGTTCCGCCGCTATTACGCCGAGGCGATCCGCCTCAAGGGCGATTCGGGCGAGAACCTGATCGGCCTGCTCGAGCGCCGTCTGGATGCGGTGATCTACCGCGCCAAGTTCGTCCCGACGGTCTTCGCCGCTCGCCAGTTCGTCAACCACGGCCACGTCACCGTGAACGGAAAGCGCGTCAACATCGCCTCCTATCAGGTCAAGCCGGGCGACGTGATCGCGGTCAAGGAGAGCTCGCGCCAGCTCGCCCTCGTGATCGAATCGGCCGCTCTGGCCGAGCGCGACGTGCCCGACTATCTCGACGCCGACCACACCAAATCGACCGCCACCTTCACCCGCACGCCGACCCTGACGGACGTGCCCTATGCGGTGCAGATGGAGCCGAACCTGGTCATCGAGTTCTACTCGCGCTGATTAGGTACTACGGCGTCGCCCCGCAAGGCGCTGGCTGATAACATAAAAGGGCGGCTCGCAGGAGCCGCCCTTTTTCGTTGTCCGGTCGATGTCGCAGCGCGTCACGCGCTCAGGCCCGCTCACAGATGCGAGCCGGCCTCGTCGCGGAAGAAATAGCAGCCCAGGCCCATGCAACCGATCAGGATCGAGATCGCATAGGGGCCAAACAGGCTCAGCACGAAGACGGATGCGATGAAGCCTCGCATCGTCCAGGTCAGTGTCTTGTTGCTCATGGCGGCCACTCGCAGTGAACTTACTGCCAAACAGTAAATGGAAAACCCTGAATTGAGCTTGAACAGCTAGTGTAAACGAAAGGTTACCGCTTGTTTCTGGCGACATAGGCCGGATGGCCTGTCGGCCCCGGCGCGCTGACAAGCCGCAGCGACTCAGGCTAATCCTTGGAAACCCAAACGGGACAAGGATGACGATCATGAAGATGATGTTGATCGCGGCGCTCGCGCTCGGCTGCCTGTCGGGCCATGCTTTCGCTCAGGGCGCAAGCTGCGCCGTGCAGGCTGCCGACAAGAAACTGGCCGGCGCCGCCAAGACCAGCTTCCTCGGCAAATGCGAGAAGGACGCCGGCGCGTCTTGCGACAAGCAGGCCGCCGACCGGAAGCTCAATGGCGCGGCCAGGACGAGCTTCACCAGGAAATGCGTCACCGACGCCGTCGGAACCTGACACAGAGCCACCAAGCCTCAAACCTACCGGTTCAAATCGGAAACACTGCGTCATCCCGGACAAGCGGCGAAGCCGCGCCGCTCCGGGATCCATTATAGGGCAGGACGGCGCTCTAGGATGGATCCCGGGGCAAGCCCGGGATGACGGGGTGTTGACGAACGAAATCAGATGCATTGATGTTGAAATGAAAAGGGCGGCTCCGGGAGCCGCCCTTCCGTCATTACCTCAACGCCCGATCAGCCGCGACCGTCCCAGTCGCCACCGCGATCGCGCCAGCGGCGCTCGCCGCGATCGTCGTCGTCGCGGTCACGGCCGCCGCGACGCTCGTCCCAGCGCTCGCGCATCTGGCGCATATGGCCGCGCCCCTCGGACATCGCCTCACGCACCGCGCGGCGGGCGACCGTCTTCTGCTCGTCGCTTAGAGTGGTCCAGAGCGGCCGCACCGTGTCGGACAATTCCTTCATGCGCTGGGCGCGCTCGCCGCTGCGGGCCGACATGCTGTCGAGCCGCTCCATGATGTCGGCATGGCGCAAGGTCTCGCGCTGCTCACGCATCGAGGCCCAGCGCTCGCGGCGCTGCTCGGCGCTCTTCTTGATCACAGCCTCGACACGCTCGAACAGCGGCACCTGATCGGGCTTCAGGTTCATGTCGGTGCGCAGCTTGGCGAGACGCTCGTTGAGGCGCGCCTCCATGCGCTCGGCGCGGCGCTCGCGCCATTCGGTGCGGCGTTGCTCACGCGATTCGGCGCGGCTCTCGGAGCGTTCCTGGCGTGTGCTGTCGCCGCCGCCCGCGGGCGGGATCGGCTGCGGCTGCTGGGCGATCGCGAAGGTCGCAGCCATTGCTGCGACCGAAGAGGCGGCGATCAGGGCGATGCGTTTCATGGGTCAATCTCCAAAGGAGGGCCGGGCCGAAAGGCAGGGGCGGGCAAAGGATCGGTCGCTGGGCGGGTCTCGAAGCCGGTTCGCGATGAGGCCACCATGCCCGGCAGGCCCTGACCCGGCGATGGCGCAAGCATGAAAAGATCGTAATGTGGACTGGACGCGCGGAACGCCGCGAAGTTCCATTCTTCGGCAATACGAGACGATGCGCAATCTGATCACCGATGTTCGCGGCGTCCTCGTCGGCAATGCGCAGGATGCGAGCGCCGCGACCGGCGTCAGCGTCGCGCTGTTCGACAGGCCGACCATCGCCTCGGTCGCGATCCTCGGCGGCGCGCCCGGCACCCGCGACACCGCGCTGCTCGAACCCGAAATGACGGTCGAGCATGTCGACGCGATCGTGCTGTCGGGCGGCTCGGCCTGGGGGTTGAGCGCGGCCGACGGCGTCATGGCCTGGCTCGCCGCCGAGCAGCGCGGTTTTCCGGTCGGGGCGTATCGCGTGCCGATCGTGCCGCAGGCCATCCTGTTCGACCTTGCCAATGGCGGCGACAAACCCTGGGCGGCAGGCGCGGGCGAGCCGCCCTATCGCGCTCTCGGCCTGCAGGCCGTAGCCGGCGCGTCGGAGAGCTTTGCGCTGGGAACGGCCGGCGCAGGGTTCGGGGCGACCACGAAGAGCTTCAAGGGCGGGCTCGGCTCGGCCAGCGCGCGGGCCGCGACCGGCCATGTCGTCGGCGCGCTGGTCGCGGTCAATGCGGTCGGCTCGGCCACGATCGGCGATGGCCCGCATTTCTGGGCCGGCGCTTACGAACGCAACGCGGAGTTCGGCGGGCTTGGCTGGCCAACGTCGATCTCAACCGAGGATCTCGCCCTGCGCTACAAGGGCGGGCCGGGACGCAACACCACGATCGCGCTGGTCGCGACCGACGCCGCGCTGACCAAGGCGCAATGCAAGCGACTGGCGCTCGCGGCCCATGACGGGCTGGCGCGGGCCTTGCGGCCCGTCCACGCCCCGCTCGACGGCGATGTCGTCTTCGCGGCCGCGACCGGACGCGCGGGCGCGCCGTCAGACGCCTTCGCGCTGACCGAACTCTGCGCCACGGCGGCCGACGTGCTGGCGCGGGCCATCGCGCGCGGCGTCCATGCCGCGACAGCCCTGCCCTTCGCAAATGCCAGACCGGCCTGGCGCGACGTTCATGGCGGCTGACCGGCGCGCGCCAGCGTGCTAGAGGCCGGCTCATGTCGACAGATGAGTTCCTCGCCCGCTTCGGGGCCGCAGGCCAACGCCAGCCCGATCCCGTCGCCGCCGCCCAGAAGGCGATGCGAAACGCCTTGCCGAGCCGGTTCTACGAGAACGCCGCCGTTCTGGAGCGCGACGGGCTGTTCCATGTCGCGCTCGACGGCCGCACAGCCCGCACCCCGGCGCGCAATCCGCTGGCGGTGGGCTCGAAGCCGGTCGCAGAGGCGCTCGCCGCCGAATGGCAGGCGCAGGCTCAGCGCATCGACCCGGCAAAAATGCCGCTGACCCGGCTGGTCAATTCGGCGCTCGACGGCGTCGCCGACCAGCATGAGGCGGTGCGCGCCGAGATCGTGCGCTATGCCGGCAGCGACGCGCTCTGCTACCGCGCCGGCGAGCCCGAGGCGCTGGTCGCGCGCCAGGATGAGCTCTGGAACCCGATCCTGCGCGAGACCGAATCGGCGCTCGGCGCGCGCTTCATGCTGGCGCAGGGGGTGATGTACGCGCAGCAGCCGCAGACGACGCTGGATGCGGTCGCAGCCAGCGTCGCCGCGATCCCCGCCCCCGTCGCGCTCGCGGGCGCGCACAACGTCATGACGTTGACCGGCTCGACCGTCCTGATGCTGGCGCTGGCTCATGGCCGCCGCGATCCCGACGCGATCTGGATCGCCGCCCACTGCGACGAGGACTACCAGATCGCGATCTGGGGCCAGGACGAGGAGGCGGCCGAGCGCCGCGTCATCAGGCGCGGCGAGTTCGACGCGGCGGCGTTGCTTCTGATGCGCGGCTAGTGGGAGGAGGCGCGGGATGGAGCGTTTTGCCGGCGGATGCTCCTGCGGCGACATCCGGATCGTGGCCTCGGGGCGTCCCTACCGGGTCGGCTTGTGCCATTGTCTCGATTGCCGCAAGCATCATGGCGCACTGTTCCATGCATCGGCGATCTTTCCGCAGGAGGCCGTGACGATCGAGGGCGAACCGCGCGGCTATGCCGGGCGCTTCTTCTGTCCACGCTGCGGCTCGCCGGTCCTCGCCCGCACCGGCGACGAGGTCGAGGTGAATCTCGGGTCGCTCGACGCGCCCGACCAATTCACGCCGACCTATGAGTCCGCCGCGAAGCCTGGCTGCCGGCGTTTCCGCTGGCGCGGCGCTATGAGCGCGATCGCGAGGGCAGCGGGCGCTCAGAGACCTGAAGCGGGCTGCGGGGGCGACACACAGGCGAGCCAGGGAACCGCTCCGCACGCCGCATCGCGATGCAATCTCCTATTGAGGGCTATCGGGTCGCGCGAGTGGGCGGTTGAGAAACCTTCATGAGGCTCTGCCCAGGCTCAGACAGGGCGATATATGCCCCGGTCCAGAGAATCCAGAGCCATGCCGGCGTCGAGCGCCTGTGTCAGCCAAGGCTCTTGTCTCAGTGCTTCGAGCGCAGCGCGCGCGGCAGGCGAGAGCGTCAGAGTCGCATGCGCCGCCGTCAGCCTGACCTGAGCATCCGGATGATCCAGCAAAGGCAACAGGCGATGCCGATGGTCGCCGTCCCGTGAGCGAAGTTCGTTCAGAAGCGCCTGAACGACGTCGAAGCGGCGATTATAGAGCGCGATTTCGCTTCGCTCTTTTGCATGGCCTTGAGCAATGCAGAGATCAACGAAATGATCCACCAGATTACCGGTCGAGATTTTATGAAAGTGGTGTTTCTTCATGGCTTCAAGACACCTTTCTCTCTCATCGCCTTATGGCCAACACGAATATGCTCCTCCAAGCTCTTGCCGCGAAGATAATCGCGAGGAGAGACCATTCCGAAATCCGGGTTCTTGGTCTGATACCAATCCGAGATCTCGCGATGCCGATATTTCGGAACGCTTACCACATTTCCCGCCCCCTCGATTATCGAACGCGGAAAGCCGTCCGGCCCGCCTGCTCGCTGCTCCACGATATGATGCCGCTCGTAACCTGGCCGCGCTTGCCGCGCATTGACGACCAGTTCTTCCATGCTTTTCGGAGGGTCGCGATAGGACCGGATCGCGGGCAGTTCGGTGCGCAGCCAAGCCGCACCTTCGATCGCGGCCAGCGCGAGCGCCACCTGCGGAACCCGCCTCGCACCAAACAGTGCCAGCCATTTCGCCGCCTCCTTGGCCTTGGCCAGACGTGACGCGTTATCGCCCGGATCAAGCTTTGGAATATCGGGCGGCCGGTCCAGCGAGGGGCCGCCATTGTGGCCGATACCCGGACGCGCCGCCGGCGTTCGCGGTACGGAAGCGCCGGGCTGGCGTCCCTGCGCGTAGCCTTCTTCATAGACCCACTGTCCCGCGCCGGGACCGCCAGGCGGCTGTCGCCGCTGGGCTGGATTGAAATTGGCTTTCGCCAGCATCTCGCGATGCCGGTCGAGCGCGGCCAGGAAACGGTCGCCGGCGAGGCGGCTTCGCAAGGCGAGCAAATGCGAGCGCAAAGCGCGCTGGTGGACGATGTTGAAATGAAGATCGGGTTTGGGCATCCGGCGCTGGTCTGCGCGGCGGATACGGATACTAAGCGCGAAATCAGAGACGGGGATAAGTCGGTTCGCGATCCCCGACCTCCCCCGAAAGCCTGATCTCGCCCTGATGGACAGCGCGCCTCCCGCCCCTTAATCCGGAACGCACAACCTTTCGTCGGCTGCGGGGCTTTGATCGCCATGAAGGACATTCTCGTCGAGCTCGAAGACCGGCGCGAGGGCGCGCGCCAGGGCGGCGGCGACAGGCGCGTCGCGGCGCAGCACGCCAAGGGCAAGCTCTCGGCCCGCGAGCGCGTCGAACTCCTGCTCGACCGCGACTCTTTCGAAGAGTTCGACATGTTCGTGCAGCATCGCTGCGTCGATTTCGGCATGGACAAGGCCGAGAAAATCCCCGGCGACGGCGTCGTCACCGGCTGGGGCACCGTCAATGGCCGCACCGTCTTCGTCTTCTCCAAGGATTTCACGGTGTTCGGCGGCTCGCTGTCGGAGACGCACGCCCAGAAGATCACAAAAATCCAGGACATGGCGCTGAAGATGCGCGCGCCGATCGTCGGGCTGTTCGACGCCGGCGGCGCGCGTATCCAGGAGGGCGTGGCCGCGCTCGGCGGCTATGGCGAGGTCTTCAAGCGCAATGTCGCGGCCTCGGGCGTGATCCCGCAGATTTCCGTCATCATGGGCCCTTGCGCCGGCGGCGACGTCTATTCACCCGCGATGACCGATTTCATCTTCATGGTCCGCGACACGAGCTACATGTTCGTCACCGGCCCCGAGGTGGTGAAGACTGTCACCAACGAGACCGTAACCTCCGAGGAGTTGGGCGGGGCCAAGGTCCACACGTCCAAGTCCTCGGTGGCGGACGGCTCCTTCGAGAATGATGTCGAGGCGCTGCTGCAGGTGCGCCGGCTGATCGACTTCCTGCCGGCCAACAACACGGCCGGCGTGCCGGAATGGCCGTCATTCGACGTGCCCGACCGCGTCGATATGAGCCTCGACACGCTGGTCCCCGACAACCCCAACAAGCCCTACGACATCAAGGAACTGATCCGGAAAACCCTCGACGAGGGCGATTTCTTCGAGATTCAGGCCGCCTTCGCCGGCAATATCGTCACCGGATTCGGCCGCATCGAGGGCCGCACCGTCGGCGTCGTCGCCAACCAGCCGATGGTGCTGGCCGGCGTGCTGGATTCCGATGCCTCGCGCAAGGCGGCCCGCTTCGTGCGCTATTGCGACGCCTTCGAGATCCCGATCGTCACGCTGGTCGACGTGCCGGGCTTCCTGCCGGGCACGGCGCAGGAATATGGCGGGCTGATCAAGCACGGTGCCAAGCTGCTCTACGCCTATAGCGAATGCACCGTGCCGCTGGTCACCGTGATCACGCGAAAAGCCTTTGGCGGGGCCTATGACGTGATGGCGTCCAAGCATATCGGCGCGGACGTGAACTACGCTTGGCCGACCGCGCAGATCGCGGTGATGGGCGCAAAAGGCGCGGTCGAGATCATCTTCCGCGGCGGCGACGCCGACACGATCGCGCGCCAGACGAAGGAGTATGAGGACCGCTTCATGTCGCCTTTTGTGGCCGCCGAGCGCGGCTATATCGACGAGGTCATCATGCCCCATGGCACGCGCCGCCGGATCGCGCGCGCGCTCGCCATGCTGCGGACCAAAAGCGTCGAGCGGCCCTGGCGGAAGCACGACAACATCCCGCTGTGAGGCTGGAGCGCTTTCGCCACTATTTCCTGCAACGGCGCGGGGCGATCGGCCTGTCGGCTCTGGCGCTGCTGGTGCTGACCGGCACGCTCGGCTTTTGGCTGGAGGGCCGCGATCGCGGCGAGTATCGCCACCTGATCGCGCCGGAACGCATCGCCACCCTGAATCGCGCCTTTGCAGCCATGGGCGACGACATCGTCCTCTTCGGCGATTCCCATAGCGAGTTCATCGGCGACCCCTCGCCGCTCTGCGGCAGGCCCGTGATCAACGCCGGCGTCGGCGGCGTCAGTGCGCGCGGCTATCTCAACCTGCTGGACGAACTGCCCATGCCGCGCCGCGCGAATGCGGGCCTGCTTTCCATCGGCGTCAACAGCGCAAGAAAAAAATTGCTGCCGCGCAGTCGTGGCGACTTTCGCGACAACGCATCGGCCTTGGTCGCGGCGCTCCAGCAGCGCACGCAGCGTCTCGTCGTGACCGCCTTGCCGCCGGTCAGTGCCGAGGCCGCCCGTCTCTACGATCTCGACGCGCTCCAGGCGTATTCCGAGGAACTCGAAGGCATCTGCCGCAAGGCCGGCTGCCGCTTCCTCGACCCTTTCGCCGATATCCGCAGCGAGAATCCGGTGATCGCCCGCCCCGGAAGCACACGCGATGGCGTGCATCTCGTCGACTACCGCGCGCCGCTGGCGAAATCGGCAGCCCTGCTCTGCGACTGAGCCCGCCTCGCCCATGGCAACCTGAGCCGCTCGCGAATCGACACAGCCCGCTGGCGTCGGCGCTTTGCCAGGACGGGTGGCGGATCAGCGCCGAATCGGTCGCCATCACGCTGACGTGTCATGAAAATTCACCATTGCTCGCTTGAGCTTGGAGATGCCGGTTCACTGTGGCGCGCAAGCCGATTGTTACCGTCAAACTCCATCGCTATAAGGCAGCCAAATCGACGGCGGCTCGACGGCGATGCCGGTGGGCGCGGCCAGACGACGAACCCGAAAGAGTGCGCCTATGTCGAAGCAGATCACACTCGAGGCGGACTACAAACCGACCGACGACGAGCCGTTCATGAACGAGCGCCAGCGGGAGTATTTCCGCGGCAAGCTGATGGCCTGGAAGGATGAGATCCTGAAGGAGGCCAAGGGCACGCTGGTCGCCCTGCAGAGCGAAAGCGAGAACCACCCCGACATCGCCGACCGCGCCTCCTCCGAGACCGACCGCGCCATCGAGCTGCGCGCGCGCGACCGGCAGCGCAAGCTGATCTCCAAGATCGAATCCGCCATCGCCCGGATCGACGAAGGCTCCTACGGCTATTGCCGCGACACGGGCGAACCGATCTCACTGAAGCGCCTCGAAGCGCGCCCGATCGCGACCCTGTCGCTGGAGGCGCAGGAGCGCCACGAGCGCAACGAAAAGGTTTTCAGGGACGATTGAGCCCACGCAAACACAACGGACCCAACACACCTCCCGCCGCCAGCGGGAGGTTTTTTGTTTGCGCTGACACCCTTGCAAAACAGCTTCGCTTGAGCCACTTTGTAGCTCAAAGGTGATTAAATGACCGAGAACGCCGTCGTACGCGCCCGCATCAATGAACGGATCAAGGACGAGGCCAGCGTCGTGCTTGCAGCAATGGGCCTGACCGTATCGGATGCGTTCCGCCTGATGATGATCCGCGTCGCCACCGACAAGGCGCTGCCTTTCGAGCCATTGGTTCCCAATGCCGAGACGATCGACGCCATGCGCGCCGCGCGAGCCGGCAAGCTGACCAGGGTCGAGAGCGCGGACGCTCTCCTCGCGAGCCTCGATGCGGACGATTAGCTACACAGGCCGGTTCAAGCGAGATTATCGGCGCGAGCGCTCGGGGCGACATGGCAAGATTCTAGACATTGAATTGAAGAGCGTGGTCGATCTCCTCGCGATCGATGCCGAGCTGCCGCGTCGCCTGTTCGATCACCCGCTCGGCGGTGAATGGAAAGACCACCGCGACTGCCATATCCGGCCCGACCTCGTTTTGATCTATCGAAAGCCCGATCCGGAAAATCTTGAACTCGTGCGCCTCGGTTCGCACAGCGAGTTGGGGCTCTGACAATCGGTTCCGAACCAAACTGAAATACAGGAAAGCCCCGCGCGGGAGGCGCGGGGCTTCTTTTTGGCCGCTGCCCTTTATGCTTGGGGAGCGTGGCGGGCGGCCGGGAGAAAGGGCGGCTCGGGAGGAGACCGCCGGCGCGACCGGAGCGGAGAAAGCGGGGAGCGTTCCGCGCCGGCCGGGACTTTCGGGAAGGGATGGGCCTCGGAGAACCTTAAAACGGCAGGAGAATGTCCATGACCTGCTGGCCATAGCGCGGTTGCTGGACGTCGGTGATCTGGCCGCGGCCGCCATAGGCGATGCGGGCCTGGGCGATCTTGCTGGAATCGACCGTGTTGTCGGATTCGATGTCCTCGGGGCGGATCACGCCGGCGACGATCAACTCGCGCACCTCGAAATTGACCCTGATCTCCTGCTTGCCCTCGATCACGAGATTGCCGTTGGGCAGGGTCTGGGTGACGACGGCCGCCACGCTCGTGGTGAGCTGCTCGGCCCGGCGCACCGAGCCCGCGCCCTCATGCGAGCCTTCCGAATCGAGCTTCAGCAGCGAGCCGGGATTGGCGCCGTTGGGCAGGAACTTGTCGACCTTGTTCTCGAAGCCGAAGACGTTCTCGGCGCCGACATCCTCGCCGCTCTTGCGGCTGCGCTTGGTGGTGTTGTCGAGCTGGGCGCGGTCGGTGACCTTGACCTTGACGGTGACGAGGTCGCCGACGAGCCTGGCGCGCTGGTCCTTGAAGAAGGCGCGCGAGCCGGTCCGCCAGAGCGAATTCGGCGCGAAGGAGGCATGCTCCATCGTCGGCATCGGCATCTGGACCGGTTTGTAGCCCTTGACGGCCGTCGGGTCCTCGATCGCCGACAGCGCCGGCGCCTGGCCGACATTGGCGAGACGGTCCATCGCACCGCAGGCGCTGAGCGATACGCCGAGCAGCAGGACGCCGGACAGTTTGAAAAGGGGATGCGTGGTCATGGCTGGCTTCCGCACTGACTGGAGCTAGTTTGCGCTGGCGACGCGGCCGGCCGACGAGGCCTGGACGGAAATCCGTCCGGGACCGCTGACCGTACCCTGCAGCACGCGCTTCGACTGGGGATTGGTGACGGAGACGACGTCGCCCATCGCGCCGGCGTCGCTGGCGCGGCCGCGCATGGTGATCATCAGGCCCGGCGCCTCGTAGACGATGGTGACGAGGTCGCCTTTGGCGACGATCTCCTCGCGCTGCACGTCGCCGCTGCGCAGCGGCATGCCGGCGAACAGCGCCCGGCGCGCGACCTTGTCGATCGCGGCGCGGAGGTCGCCGACGAATTCGCCGGTCTGCGCGTCGCGCGGACGGCGCTCGACCATGACATCCGCCTTGCCCAGCGTCTCGCCGCGCGCTATGGCGCGTCGCGGCACCACGACCTCGACGGTTTCGACGAGCTGGCCCGAGATGCGCAGCGGCTTCAGCCGCATCGCGGTGCTGCCCGGCACCATCAGCCGGGCCTGGACGCGGCGCGAACGCGCGTCGTAGCTCAGGTCCGTCACGACGGCGTCGCCGGTCAGTTCGGGCTCGACCGCGATGACCGGCGCGCCGCCATCGACCGACAGCGCCAGCGCGCGCGCATCGACGCCGAAGCGCTCCTGCAGCCCGGTCTTTATCGCGGCGTCGAGGTCTGACGCCATCAGCCGGCGCGCGGCTCGGGTGACGACGACCTGGGCCAACCCTTGAGTATCGAGATCGCCCGCCTCGCGCACGAGGCCCGCGCCGCGCGCGGCCTCGACGATGCGGGCAACCTGAATCGTCCCGGTCTCCCCCAGCGCCGGAGCGCGGAACGCAGGCGCCTGGCTGAGATCGGCCGGCGCACCGGGAAACAGGTCGCCATAGGTGACGAAATCGCGCGTCAGCGTCAGTTCGGGGCGCAGTTGAAGGCGGCGCGACGCGACAGACGCGGTTGAGACCGGCCCGGAAGGTAGCGCCGCGACCGGAACGGAGACGCGCTCGATCTTTGCAGGCGCGGCGATGGCGGCGCCGGCCAGCAGCACGGCGGACAGGGCGATCAGGGGGCGGATCATGAGGGTCATCCTTTCAGATCAGCCGCGGAACATCTGGGTCGTCGCCGACATCATCTGGTCGGCGGCGGTGATGACCTTGGAGTTCATCTCGTAGGCGCGCTGCGCCGCGATCAGCGAGGACAGCTCGGTGACGGCCTGGACGTTGCCCTCTTCGAGGTAGTTCTGCTGCAGCGTGCCGAAACCCTCGCCGCCGCCGAAGCCGTCGATCGCCTGGCCCGATGCGGCCGTTTCGACGAAGAGGTTGTCGCCGATCGATTCCAGACCGACCTTGTTGATGAAGCGGGCTAGCTGGATCTGGCCAAGCTGCTGCGGCGCGGTCTGGCCGGGAACGGTGACCTCGACCGTGCCCTGAGCGTTGATCGAGACGCTGGAGGCGTTGTTGGGGATCGTGATGCCCGGCTGGACCTGGTAGCCGTCGCGGGTGACGAGCTGGCCCTGCGCGTCGAGATCGAAGGAGCCGTCGCGCGAATAGGCGGTGCGGCCGTCGGGCAGGTTGATCCGGAACAGGCCCTCGCCGCGGATGGCGACGTCGAACTGTTTCTCGGTCGGAGTCAGGTTGCCTTGAGTCATGACCCGGCCGGTCGAGACCGTCTTGACGCCGGAGCCTATGAAGGTGCCGGCGGGAACCTGCGTGTTCTGGTCGGACGTGGCCGAGCCCGCGCGCCGGAAGTTCTCATAGAGAAGATCCTGAAAATGCACGCGCTGACGCTTGTAGCCGGTGGTGCGCACGTTGGCGATGTTGTTGGAGATGACCTGGACGTTGAGTTCCTGGGCCATCATGCCGGTGGCGGCTGTCTGCAGAGCGCGCATGGCTTTGCTCCCTTTCGCGATCAGGCTTGCTGGTCGGCCAGGCGGGTGATCGCCTTGGACCGCAGTTCGTCGGCCTTGGTCATCATGTTGACCATGCTCTGATAGGAGCGCTGGACCTCCATCAGCCGGGTCATTTCCAGCACGGCCTTGACGTTCGAGCCTTCGAGCGCGCCCGGCTCGACCCGCGCCTGCGGGCCCGATGGCTGCGCGGCGACGGTCGACGAGAACAGGTTGTTGCCGTCGCTGACGAGCGCGCGTGGAGTGTCGAAGCGGACCTGGCGCAGCTTGCCGCGCACGCCCTGGTCGCTGGAGACCGAGCCGTCGGCGGCGATCTTCGCATCGGTTTCGCCGGGGCCGAACTGGATCGGCCCGCCTTCGCCCAGCACCGGAAGCCCGGTCTGCGTGACGAGCTGGCCCTGGGCGTTGACGGCAAGCGAACCGGCCCGCGTGTAGCGCTCGCCGTTTGGCGTCTGGACGACGAGGTAGTTGTCGCCGCGCAGCGCGACATCGAGCGGATTGCCGGTGCGCTCGACCGCGCCCTGGGTCAGGTCGATCGGCGTGCCCTTGTCGATGACGAAGGAGAGCGGGCGATCGCGAGACTGGAAGGCCTCGGCGCTGGCGATCGGCATGATGAACTCGTTGAAGCGCGCCGAGCGCGCCTTGAAGCCGTTCGTGCCCGTATTGGCGACGTTGTTGGCGATGACATCCAGCTCGCGCGCCAGAGCCATCTGGCGCGACAGGCCGACGAGAAGCGCGTTCTCCACGGCATGATCTCCCGAATTTCCCGCAGCCGCCTCGACGCTCCCCAGCGCAGCAGCCACACCGACTGGTCCGCAAGCCGCGTGCCAGCATGGTTAAAATCATTCAAGATACTGATTTTATTGTATTATATCCAAATTTCTCCTCTCCGTTCCGCCCGGCAGAACCCGGTCCGACGGCAAAATCGACCCGGCAGAAATTGCCGCCCTTAACAGTGCGTTAACCGTGATTGATCAGGGTGCGGGATGGGGGCGATGCGGATCTGCCGCGAGCCCCGGTCGCGGGCGGTCAGTCGATGTCGAAGAAGCCGAAGAAAACCGAGGAAGAGGGCGCCGCAAGCGAGGCGGCCCCGGCCGGCGGCGGCAAGAAGAAGCTGATCATGATGGTCGGCGGCGTCGTCGCGCTCGCAGCGCTCGGCGGCGGCGGCTGGTTCTTCTTCCTGAAAAAGCCTTCAGCCGAGCAGATGGCGGCGGCGGATATGGCCAAGGCCGCGAAAAAGCCGGCCACCTTCGTCGAGATGAAGGACATGGTGATCGGCATCTCGAACGGCGGCGAGGGCAACCGCCAGCCCGTCATGAAGATCAAGGTCGTGCTCGAAATCGCCGACGCCAAGGTCTCCGACGAGATCAAGCCGCTGCTGCCGCGCGTCGAGGACGCCTTCCAGGTCTTCATGCGCGAACTCAGACCCGCCGATCTGGAGGGTTCGGCCGGCATGTACCGGCTGAAGGAGGAACTCCTGCGCCGCGTCAACGTCACGGTCTATCCGGCCAAGATCGACGCCGTGCTGTTCAAGGAATTGCTGGTCCAGTGAGCTGCTTCGCCGCCTTCAGACCAGCCAGGATGACGATGACACGATGAGCACCGACGACCGCGACGTTTCGGGCAAGCCCAAGGACGAGCCGCTGACCCCGGAAGGGATGGCGGCCGGGTGGGCGACCATGCCCGACATGGTCGAGGACGAGGGCGAACAGGAAGGCGGCACCGACCGCCTGATGTCGCAAGAAGAAATCGACACGATGCTGGGCTTCTCCACCGAGGAGAAGGACGCCCGCAACGGCATCCAGGCCATCGTCGATTCGGGCTCGGTCGCCTATGAGCGGCTGCCGATGCTCGAAATCATCTTCGAGCGCATGGTGCGCCTGCTCTCGACCAGCCTGCGCAATTTCTTCACCGACAATGTCGAGGTCACGCTGGAGAGCATCCGCTCGGTGCGTTTCGGCGACTACATCAACTCGATCTCGCTGCCCGCCATGCTCTCGGTCTTCAAGGCCGAGGAATGGGACAATTTCGGCCTGATCACGATCGAATCCTCGCTGATCTACTCGGTGCTCGACACGATGTTCGGCGGCAAGCGCGGCCAGCCCGCCCCGCGCATCGACGGCAGACCTTTCACCTCGATCGAGATCAGCCTGATCAAGCGCGTCATCGCACTGGTGCTGAGCGACGCCGAGTCGGCCTTCAGGCCGCTCTCGCCGGTCACATTTTCGGTCGACCGCATCGAATCCAATCCCCGCTTCGTCTCGATCTCGCGGCCCGCCAACGCGGCGATCCGTGTCGAACTTCGCTTCGACATGGAAGGTCGCGGCGGCTCGCTGCACCTGCTGCTGCCCTACGCCACGATCGAGCCCATCCGTGAACTCCTGCTCGAAAGCTTCATGGGCGAGAAGCTCGGACGCGATCCGATCTGGGAAAACCACCTCGCCACCGAAGTCTGGCAGACCGATGTCGACGTCACCTGCGTCCTGCACGAGACGCAGATGCCGCTCAAGCGCGTGATGAAGCTGGAGATCGGCGACACGCTGATGTTCGACGCAAGGCCGGACTCGGTCGTCGCGCTGCGCTGCGGCGAGTTCATCATCAGCGAGGGCCGGATCGGGCGCGTCGACGACAAGATCGCGGTCCAGGTCGTCAGCCCCTTGCGTCGCTCCAAGACCACCATCGCCGCCTTCGACAGCGCCACCAGCCACCTCGGTTCACCACTTTAGCGTTCGGGTTCAAGCCGCCATGACGATCACCCTCATCGCCGATGCGCTCGTCGCCTGCCTGCTCGTGGCGACGATCATCACCTGCTACGTGCTGGCCAAGCGCATCGAGCGCATGAAGGCCGACGAGGCCGGCATGCGCCAGACCATCGGTGCGCTGATCTCGGCCACCGACACCGCCGAGCGCGCCATCGCCGGCCTCAAACTGACGCTGGGCGATTGCGACCGCACGCTCGCCGCCCGCCTGCTGACCGCCGAGCGCTACGCCGCCGATCTCGCGGCCCAGGTCGAGGCCGGCCAGAGCGTGATGGACCGCATCACACAGATCGTCAGCGCCGCCGCGCTCGTCGCGCCGCGCCAGCCGGAGGCGGCGCCCGAGCCTGCCCCCGCTCCGATCTCCCGCATGGCGAGCGCGGCCGAAACGGCCGCCGCGATCCGGGCCCGGGCCGCCCGCCGCCTCGAGGGCCAGGCAGCGTGATCGAACGGCCCCGCCTGATTCCAGCAGTCATCCTCGGCGCCATGGGTCTCCTGGCGCTGAAGCTGCTTGCCTGGACGGCGGAGCCCTACCCCGGGAAAGTGCCTGCAAGCGAGTTGGCCTTCGCCTCTGCCGACGAAATCTGGGGGTCTGCCAAGGGCGCCCCTCGCGCCCACACGCCCAACCGCATCCTTCTCGACCCGGAGACGACCGGTTCGGTCGACAAGCCCGACCCGAAAAAGGCCGAGGAAGCCGCGAAAGCCGCCGAGGCGGACGCCGCCCGCGCCGCCAACCCCAACAACAAGGCGGCCGTCATGAACGGAACCGCCACGGCAGTCTCGCCGGCCGAACGCGCGCTTCTCGAACGCCTCGGCGAACGGCGCGAGGAGATCGAGGCCCGGATGCGCGAGTTGGAGATGCGCGAGCGCCTGCTCGACACCGCCGCAAAGAAGCTCGACGGCCGCGTCGGCGATCTCAAGCAGTTGGAAGGCAAGACCGAGGGCCCAAAGGCCGCCGCCGCCGAGGAGGCGAAGGCGATCAAGAACCTCGTCATCATGTATGAGGCGATGAAGCCCAAGGACGCCGCCCGCGTCTTCGACCGGCTCGGCCATGACGTGCTCGTGCCCGTCGTCCAGCAGATGAACCCGCGCAAGATGTCCGACGTGCTGGCAGCAATGGCCCCCGACAGGGCCGAAAAACTGACCGTCGCGCTGGCCTCGGCCGGTCGCGGCGTCGGCCCTGACCGGCCGATCGACAACGCGCAACTGCCCGGCGGCGAACTGCCGGCGATCGCACCGCCGCCACGACGGTGAGTCCCGCGCCATGGCGGACGGCTTCGACGATCCGGAGCGGCGCCGGAAGGCGATCAGGACGCTGCTCTGGCTCACGCCGGTCATGTTCGCGTTCGGATACGCTTTCGTCTACCTGACCGAATTTCGACCGACTCCGCGCGTCGCGACGATCGCTGGCGCGTCCTCGGCAGGCCTGAGCCTGTTCTTCGCGGCCTCTCTCGCCGCCTTCGGCCGGGATTGGCTCTCCGCGCTCAGGGTGGTCGGCATCGGGCTTGGCCTGATCACGCTGCTGCTCAACGCCTGCTCGGGCGCATGACGCCAGCGGCCGTCTCGACCTTAACCCTGCATTATCCCTGACGCGCTAGCGTGCCAACCTGTCGGGACGCCGCGCTGTCGCTGCGCCGTTCCGCTGGTGTGGCGTTGCGTGAGAGTGCCGGATTTGCGTATCCCGCTGTCCCTGTCCGTCGGTATCGGCCTGGCCGCGCTTTGCGTCGCCGCAGGACTGGCCGAGCCTGCGCTGGCCGCCAATGCCACCTTGCGCGCCGAGGCCATGCCGGCAGGCTTCGGCCGCCTCGCCTTTTCGTTCGACACGGCCACCCCGACCCGCATCCGCGTCGCCAATGGCGTGCTCGTGGTCGCCTTCGGCGACACGGTGAAGGTCGATGTCGCCAAGGTCGCGCGCGAGCTTCCCGCCTATATCTCGGTCGCCCGCAACGACCCCGATGGCAAGGGTCTGCGCTTTGCGCTGGCGCAGCCCTACAAGGCCAATCTGATCGAGGCCGGCGACAAGGTCTTCATCGACCTTTTGCCCGAGAACTGGACCGGGCTGCTGCCCGGCCCGCCGCAGGAGGTCATCGCCAGCCTCGCCGAGCGGCTGCGGCTGGCGGAGGCGCGCGCCCGCGACGTCGCGCGACAGCCGGCCCCGCCTCGCACCGTCCTGAGCGTGCGTGGGGCGACGCTGCCGACGCTCGACCGGCTGATCTTCCAGACGCCGCCAGACACGGCTGTGACGCCGGAACTGGTCGACGGTACGCTCCGGCTGACCTTCGACAAGGCGATGACCGTCGAGCCCGGCCCCATTCGCTCGGTCCTGCCGGACGGCGTCGCGCTTGCGGCTCACGCCACCACCGACGCCACGACGCAGATCGACCTGACGCTGCCGCAGGACTGGCGGATGCGCTCGTTCCGCGACGAGGACGGCCTCGTCGTCGATCTCGTCCGCCCCGGCAAGCCGCCGGCCCCGACGCTGTCGGGCCCCGCGCCACAAGCCCCGGCGACACCCGGTCCGGCTGCGGCCGCGCCTGCCGCCGACAGACCGGCCACCCAGCCCGCCGCCGCGCCGACAGCCGCCAAGGCCGCGCCGCCGCCCGATCCGACACCGCAGGCGGTCAGGATCCAGATCGTCAAACATGGCGACGGCGCGCGCATCGATTTCCGTTTCCCCCGGCCGACGGGAGCGGCGGCCTTCATCGAGTCCGGCACGGCGACGCTGGTCTTCGACACCCGCGACACCATCGACCCCGCCGAATTCAAGGGCGTGCTGCCGGAGATCGTCGAGGACGCCACCGTCTCGCGCGAAGGCAAGGTCACGCTGGTGCGCCTGCGCCTCGCCAATCCGCCGCTGACGCGCCTCGCCGACGACGGCAACACCTGGTCGCTGGCCTTCGGCGAGGATCGCTCCCGCGCCACGGAGGCGATCGCGCCGCGCCGGGGCGTCGACGAGCGCGGCCAGACCATCGTCGCGGCCCCCCTGCCCGGCATGACCGGCGTCCACTGGCTGGAGGCTGGACCGGGCGGATTGCCGGTCGCGGTCGCGACCGCGACCGGGCCGACGCGGCTCCTGCCCAAGCCCTACCAGTTCGTCGAATTCGCGCTGCTGCCGACCGCGCATGGCCTCGCCGTCAGCCCGCGCGCCGACGATGTCGTGGTGCGCGCAGGCGCCGACCAGGCGCTGATCGGCCGCACTGGTGGCCTGACCGTGACGCTGGACGCGGCCATGGAAGCGCCGGCCGACGAGAGCAACGCGCCCGCCGCCTTGCCGTCGCTGCTCGACGCCGAGCTTTGGACGAAACTCCAGAACGGCTCGGTCCGCGACGCCTCGCGGGCGCTTATGGGCGATGTCGCCGACGCCTCGCGCACCCGCAAATCCGAGGCAAGGCTGGCGCTGGCCCGCCTATACGCCGCCAACGGCCTGATGGCGGAAGCCGCCGGGCCGCTCGCCGTGCTGCTGGCCGACGATCCCGGCATGCGCGGCAACCGCGAGGCGCTGTTCCTGAAGGGGCTGATCGCCACACGGATGCACCGCAACGCCGAGGCGCTCAGGGCCTGGGACGCCGGGCCGATCCGCGAAGACGCCGAGCCCGGGCTCTGGCGCGCGCTGGTCGAGCAGCGGCTGGGACGCAGCGCGCAGGCTCTGGTCGGCTTCCGCCGCGCCGAGGCGATCCTCGAACGCTATCCGAAGGATGTGCAGGCCGAGTTCCGCATCGCCAAGACGCGCGCGGCGCTGGCCCAGCAGGACCTGACCGTGGCCGAGCGCGAGATCGCGCGCCTGACCGATTTTCCCTCAGGGCTTGTCGAGCCCGAGCAGCTCGCTCTCCTGCGCGCCATGCTGGACGACGCCGGCGGCCGGCCCGAGGCCGCGCTCAACGGCTACAAGCCGCTGTTCGAGGCGCGCAGCCGGCCTGTCGCGGCCGAGGCGCAGCTGCGCGCGGTGCGCCTCGTACAGACCGAGAAGCGCCAGGACATCACCCAGGACGAGGCCATCTCCCGGCTGGAAACCGTCGCGGTGACCTGGCGCGGCGGCGATCTCGAAATCGAGGCGCTGGCCGAGCTCGGCCGGCTCTACACCGACAAACAGCGCTGGCGCGACGCCTTCATGGTCGCAAGGCGCGCCAACGAAACCTTCCCCGACAACCCGCTGACGCGGCGCATGCATGACGAGACGGCGCAGAAATTCGCCGAGCTGTTCAGCGGCAAGGCCAGCGAGGCGCTGCCGCGCATCGAGGCGCTGGCGCTGTTCTACGATTTCAAGGAGTTTCTGCCGATCGGCCGGCGCGGCGACGAGATCACCCGCCTGCTCGCCGACCGGCTGGTCGAGCTCGATCTGCTCGACCAGGCGAGCGAGATCCTGCGCTACCAGATGGAGAAGCGCTTGACCGGCGCGGCCCGCTCCACCGTCGCCGCGAAGGTCGCGATGATCGCGCTGATGAACGGCAAGGCGGCCGAGGCGCTCGACGCCATCCACAGCACGCGGCTGATCGAGCTGCCTGCCGACGTCAAGCGCGCCCGCCTGCTGCTGGAGACCAAGGCGCTGTCGGACCTCTCGCGCACCGACCAGGCGCTGGAGATTCTGGAAACGGAGCGCGGCGCGGAGGTCGACCGTCTGCGCGCCGACATCTACTGGACCGGGCGGCGCTGGCGCGAGGCCGGCGAATCCCATGAGCGCATGCTGGCCGAGAGCTGGCGCGGCGAGGCCGCCCTCACCGATGCGCAGCGCGCCGACGTGATGCGCGCGGCGATCTCGTATGTGATGGCGGGCGAGGCGCTCTCGCTCGACCGGCTCCGCAGCAAATTCGCCGGAAAGATGGTCCAGAGCGCGGATGCGCGCACCTTCGCCTTCGTGACGGGCGCAAGCCGCGCCCGCGCCTCCGACATCCGCGAGATGGCGCGCAACGCCGTCGGGGCCGACACCCTGTCCGACTTCATGCGCGCCTATCGCGAGCGCTACCCGGACTACTCCACCGCAGTGCGGGAGAAGCGTAAGCCCGAACCGCCGGCGGCCGAGGCGCCGCCCGCAGCGCCGGCCCCGCAAGGGGCGGCGACGCCGCCCACGACAGCGCCCGGACGTGGGTGAGACGGGACAAGCCGGGACCGGCAAGCGGGACGCCTCTTCCCTTCTCCCCTCGGGGGAGAAGGTGGCCCGGCGATGCCGGGTCGGATGAGGGCAGACCGGGTGAGTGTGATCGAGACAAGGGTTGTGCGTCGGCGCGGCCCTCATCCGTCAGCGCTTCGCGCTGCCACCTTCTCCCCCGAGGGGAGAAGGAAGGCGCGCCAACGATCGGCCGGGCCTTGCCTCGACCGCCCGGCGATGGCGTTATGGCCACGCGACCGCCCAAGAGGAGCCCACACCCCATGTCATCGACCGACGAGGAGAAGGCGCGGCTCGTGCTCGACATCTTCAGGCATTTCGACACCGAGCCGGGCGAACAGCTCGCGGCCGGAAACCTGCTCTCGATCGCCGCGATGAACGGCTGGCAGACCACCGACGTGACGGAGGGGTTTCGCCACGGCGTCGCGCTGGGCTGGTTCGAGGACGGGCCGAACGGCACGGTGATGCTGACGGCGAAGGGGGCGGGGGAGGTGTAGGAAAGGCTGTCCGTATGGTTTGGCGGTGGACTCAATATACAAAGATACTGAGGAGCAGACTTATAATACTGATAAGCAATGCAAGCCCCCACCCAGAAGGTCTTGCTCCATTTCGAAAATTAGGGAGGCCCCATATCGGAACAAGCGTAAGATGCGAAATCCACCTTCCGCCGCACATCAATACTAGTCCGAGATTTCCAATAGGCCCCCAAGGGCGCGTCGGCTGACCAGCCGCCCACGCCACGAAATACGACAACGACATAGCTAACCCGAGCCATGCAAGTCCGGTCACCAAAAGGCGGGAATAAGGCCGCGCAAGAGAGGCGTTCATGATTGTCTCGTCAGGAGCCTAGCGATACCGAGAGTGGGCATTCTACAAGCTAAGCGAGTGTCCACAATGGAGTATCCCTGCCATCTCTCGCCCTACCCCCCATAACTCTTCACCAGCGACCCCGCGACCAGCCCCCAGCCATCAACCAGCACGAAGAAGATCAGCTTGAAGGGCAGCGCGATCGTCACCGGCGGCAGCATCATCATGCCGACCGACATCAGGATCGAGGCGACGACGAGGTCGATGATCAGGAAGGGCACGAACAGCAGGAAGCCGATCTCGAAGGCGCGTCTGAGTTCCGAGATCATGAAGGCCGGGGCCAGCACATGGATCTGCACCTCCTCCGGCGTCGCCGGCGCGGGCTCGCGCGACATCTCCATGAACAGCGCCAGGTCCTTCTCGCGGACATGTTTGAGCATGAAGGTGCGGAACGGCGCGACGCCGCGCGTATAGGCCTCCTGCGGCTGGATCTGCCCCGCGATCAGCGGCTGCACGGCGTTGGTGTAGGCCTCGCGCAGGGTCGGGGCCATGACGAAGCCGGTCAGGAAGATCGACAGCCCGATGATCACGGCGTTGGGCGGCGCGGTCTGCGTGCCCAGCGCCGAGCGCAGCAGCGACAGCACCACCGCTATACGCGTGAACGACGTCACCATGATCAGGATCGACGGTGCGAGCGAGAGCACCGTGATGACCGCGATGAGCTGCAGCGCCCGCTCTGCGACGCCGCCGCCCTGCCCCAGATCGAGCGACAGCGTCTGCGCCAGCGCCGCGCCAAAAGGCAGCGCCAGCCCCGCCAGCACGAGCGCGGGCAGCCGGAAACGTCGCCAGATCGTGGTTGCGTTCGGGATCACGCGCCGCCGTGAGTGAGCGCCCGACTCAGTCGACCGGGCCGCGCAAGGCTAGAACCGGCGCTCCGTGCGGGGCAACCGCCCCAGGCGTCGCAGCCGCTCATGGCGGCTGACATTCCTGTTGACGGCGGGCGAGTAGCGCGACGCTCAGCCCTTCGGCTTGGGATCGCGGCCCAGCAGCCGCGCGAACTCGGCCTCGATCGCATCGACCGAGAACGGGTCGATCGCGGCTGGCTTCGGCTCGGGCGCGGGCGGCGGCGCTTCGGGTTCGGGCAAGGCTTCCTGTCCGGACGAGGCTTCGGGTTCGGAGGAGGCTTGCGGTTCGGGCAAATCCTGCGGCTCCGGGGCCGGCTCGGGCTGGAAGACCGGCTCGGGCGGCTGCGCGGCTGCCTCCGGCTCGGCGAAGAGGCCGGTATCGGGCTCGGGCGCGTCCTCCGGCTCAGGATCCGGCATGGCCACCGGTTCGGGGGCGGGCTCCGGCGCGGCCGGCGCGAGGAAGGCCGGCGGCGGCGCAAACACCGGCGGCGGGGCCGGAATCGGCGGCATCTCCGGCGGCTTGGGCATGATGCGCTCGGGCTTGAGCCCCAGCGCCAGTTCGAGTTCGGCGGCGACATCGAGCGGCAGCGGCGTCGGCTGGCCGACCGTCACGGGCGGCGCGGGCGGGCTCGGCATCGGCGGGGGCGGCTCGACCGGCGGCGGCGCGATCGCCGGTCCGGGCTCAGCCATGCGCGACGGAGCGGGCTCCGGCGCGCGCGGGGTCCCGGCCTGCGCCTGCGACGGGCGGACGGCGGAATGGGGACGCTTCAGCGCCTCCTCCAGCTGCCGGGCCATGTCGTCGAGTTCGGTCTCGCTGACGGCTGGCGCGGGCGCATGATCGCGGGCAAAGTTCGGCGCAGCCGGCGGCGCGGCGCGCGAGGCTCCGCCCAGAGCGACGGCCGCACCAGCCCCGGCAATCGCGGAGGCGACGGCCACGCCGACATCCGCCGCGGGCGAAGCCGGCGTCGCGCGCGGCGCGGGTTGCGGCGCCGGGCTGACGCGCGGCGGCAGGGGCGGAAGCGTATCGGGCACGGCCGCCATGGGCGCCGAAGCGCGGCGCGGCTCCGGCACAGGCATCGGCGCGGGCATGGGCATCGCCGCAGGCGGCGGCTCTGCCGCCGGCTGCTCCATCAGCGGGCGCTCGGACAGCACGAGATCGGTCTGGCCTGTCGATGCGGAGCGCTGCCCGCTGCGCACGATATTGCTCTCGACGACGACGTCGGAGAGGCCGCCGATCATGATCAGATGCTCGACATTGTCGCGCCGGATCAAAACGAGCTGGCGCTGGCGGTCGAGATCATGGGTGTCGACCACGCCCAGCCGCGGCAGGCGGGCGCGGCCGCCGCCCTGCCCCTTCATGCTGAGTCGCCCGCCCTTGATCTGCCTGGCGAACAGGCCGAGCAGGGCCAGCAGGACGAGGATGACCGCGAAGGCGATGATCCATTTCGTCCCGGTCGAGAGATCGTAGCCGAACAGGGTCTGCAAGATTGGCCTCATGAGCGACGGCTGTGTCCCGGACGGCCACGTTTCCGCCCAAGGATCAACGCCTTGGCTATAGCATAGCGCCCGCAGTTTCGGGAAACATGGTGAATGCGTGGTTAACCACAGCCGCGAAGCGCAAGGATCTTAACCGCGCGTTAACCCTGCGCCCGGCAATATTTGCCCAGTCTGACGCACGGCCGCTCCCCGTTTTCGCGTGGCGGCCGGCGCGCATGAAGGGGCAAGAGCCATGGCCGGAAACGCTTTGGGCACGGGCGGAAACCTGATGCAGGCGCTGAAGACGCGCATGCACTACCACCAGTCGCGCCAGAAGGTGCTGGCCGAGAACGTCGCGAACGCCGACAGCCCGGGCTTCCGTCCCACCGACCTGAAAGCGCCCGACATCCGTCGCGGCGGGCTCAGTGCGGCGGCGGGCGTCACGCTCGCCCAGACCAGCGCAGGCCATATGGGGCCGAGTGGCCAGCGCGGCGGATTTGATCCCACCGGCGCGCGGCGCTTCGAGATCACCCCGAACGGCAACGCCGTCAATCTGGAAGACGAGATGATGAAGGTCGCCCAGAACCAGGGCGACTTCCAGCTCGCCGCCTCGCTCTACAACAAGGGGCTCGGCCTGATGAAGATCGCCATCGGCAAGGGCCGGTAAAACGGGTCGCTGAGGCGTCGGAACGGAAGGAAGCGCGTCATGGACCTGCTCAAAAGCATCGCGGTTGCCGCATCGGGCCTGCGCAGCCAGTCCGGCCGCATGCGCGTCATCGCAGAGAACCTCGCCAACGCCGATTCGGGGCCCGACCGCGCCGGCGCGGAGCCCTATCGCCGCAAGATCCCGACCTTCCAGCGCCATGTCGACCGCGAACTGGAGGCGCAGGTGGTCAGCCTCGGCCGCGTCCAGCGCGACCAGAGCGCGTTCCGCGCCAAATATGACCCCGGCAACCCGGTCGCCGATGCGGCCGGCAACGTCAGCATGCCCAATGTCAATTCGCTGGTCGAGGCGACAGACATGCGCGAGGCGCAGCGCAGCTACGAGGCCAACCTCAACGTGATCTCGTCCTCGCGCCGCATGCTCCAGCGCACCATCGACATCCTGCGCGCCTGAGCACGGCGCTTAAGAGGAACGACACGCCATGGCCATTCCCAGCTTCGCCGCCGCCGGCGCCTACGCCTCGATCCAGGGCATGGGAGCGGGCAGCCTGATGAAGAAGCCGCTCTCGACCGGCATGGGCGCGGGCGGAGTCGATTTCCAGGCGATGGTCGGCAAGGCGCTGGAGGCGACCGCCGACGCCGGCCGCAAGGCCGATGCGCAGACCGCAAACGTCGCCGCCGGCCGCGCCGATGTCGTCGATGTCGTCACGGCGGTGGCCGAAAGCGAGGCCGCCATCGAGACGTTGGTCGCGGTGCGCGACCGCGTGATCGCGGCCTATGAGGAAATCATGCGGATGCAGGTGTGAGCCTCCGCCGCGTTCAGGCCTGACGCCGACCCACTCCCCTGCCCACATGCCGCCATCGGACACCAGATCATGACCTCCGGAGCCATCCTCGACGTCGCCCGCGACGGCATCGTCGTCTTCCTCAAGGCGGGCGGCCCGCTCATGATCGTGGCGCTCGCGGTCGGCCTCGTCGTCTCGCTGATCCAGGCGCTGACGCAGATCCAGGAGCAGACGCTGGTCTATGTCCCCAAGATACTCGCCACCTTCGCGGCGCTGATGCTGTTTCTCCCGTTCATGGGAGACGCGCTGGCGGGTTATATGGGACGGATCGCCGTCCGAATCGCCACGGGCGAATGATCCTCTCGCCGCATCGCCCGGCCCTTTGCATGGGCCATGCGCGGCCAAGGCCCGGCTGGCGGGAAGGTCCGTGCGGCGCGATGCAGATCCAGATCCCCCTGCTGCCCGAGATCAGCACCGTTTTCGTGCTCGTCTTCGCGCGCATCGGGACGCTGGTCATGCTGATGCCGGGCATCGGCGAACGCTTCATCATGTCGCGGGGGCGGCTCTCGCTCGCCTTCTTCATCGCGCTGATGATCACGCCGATGGCGCGCCCGCTCATGACAGTGCCGACGGAGACAGGAGCCCTCGTCACGCTGCTGGTCAGTGAAATCCTGATCGGCCTGTCGATCGGCATCTGCGTGCGCATGCTGATGGCGGCCCTGCAGACAGCCGGCGTCATCGTCGCTCAGACCATGGGGCTCGGCTTCGCCATGACGGTCGATCCGACGGGAGGCCTGCAGAACCCCTCCATCGGCAACCTGCTGACCATGCTCGGCATCACCCTGATCCTGACCTCGGACCTGCACCATGTCTCGATCGCGGCGATGCATGAGAGCTACCGGCTGCTGCCGCCCGGCGGCCTGCCGGAGATGAGCGACGTCGTCCAACTGGCGATCCGCGCCGTGACGCAAAGTTTTGCGCTCGCCGTGCAGATCGCCGCGCCTTTCGTCGTCTTCGGCCTGCTCTTCAATATCGGGCTCGGCGTGCTGGCGCGGATGATGCCGCAGCTTCAGGTCTTCTTCCTCGCCATCCCGGCCTCCATCCTCGGCGGCATGCTGGTCCTGCTCGCCGTCATCGGCGTGATGATGAGCGTCTTCCTCGACAATCTCGGCGGCTTCCTGCGCCAGTTGACCGGCGGTTGAAGCTGCCATGTCAGACGAACCCGACAAGGACGACAGAACAGAAGAACCGACGCAGCGAAAGCTGGACCAGGCGATCGAGAAGGGCGACGTCGCCAAGTCGCAGGAGATCGGCACCTTCTTCGTGCTCTGCGGCCTGACCCTGTCGCTGCTGGTCGCGGCCGGCTGGTCGACCCGGGAGGCCGCGCTCTCGCTGCGCTCCTTCCTGATGAACGCCCATCAGGTGCCGGCCGACGCGGCGGGCTTCACCGCCGTCACCCAGAAGGGCATCGTCACCGGCTTCATGGCGCTCGGCCTGCCCTTCGGCTTCATCCTCTGCGCCGGTCTCGCCGGCGCGCTGATCCAGCACAAGCCGCTCTGGACCTTCGAGCCGATGACGCCGAAGTTCAGCCGCATCTCGCCGATGGCCGGGGCCAAGCGCATCTTCGGCAAGGAAGCCTGGGTCAATTTCGCCAAGGGCCTCGCCAAGACCGGGCTCGTCGGCATCGTGCTCTGGGTCACGCTCTGGAACGAGCATGACCGGTTAGAAGCCTTCGCCCAGATGAACGTGCAGGCGATTTTGCCCGCGACGCTGGCGCTGACGATCAAGCTGCTGGCGAGCGCGCTGGCGCTCTTCGCTATCGTTGCGATCGGCGATTTCGGCTACCAGCGCTACTCCTGGCACCAGCGCCAGAAGATGACGAAGCAGGAATTGAAGGACGAGTACAAGAACTCGGAGGGCAATCCCGAGGTCAAGGCCAAGCTGCGCCAGCTTCGCTCGCAGCGCGTCCGCAAGCGCATGATGGCCAACGTCCCCAAGGCGACCGTGATCGTCACAAACCCGACCCACTATGCGGTGGCGCTGCAATACGAGCCCGGCATGGCCGCCCCGCTCTGCCTCGCCAAGGGCGTCGACGCCGTGGCGCTGAAGATCCGGGAAGTGGCCGGCGAGCACCGCGTCCCGATCGTCGAGAACGTGCCGCTGGCGCGCGCGCTCTATGCCAGCGTCGAGATCGACGACGAAATTCCTGTCGAACACTACAAGGCCGTGGCCGAAGTGATCGGTTACGTCTTGCGCCTCAAGGGCCGCCGCGCCTAACTCGCACGTTGGATATCGCGTCCGCTGACGGCCCCGGACGGCCGAGGCGCGACAGCATGGAAACGGACAAGACCGCAATGAGCGGAGCGACAGTGACCACCGCGATCGATCGCTCGGACAAGCCCGGCCATGTCGGCGTCATCCTGCTGGTGGCGGGACTGCTGGTCGGCGCCGCGATCGCGCTCGGCTTCATCGCCAATGAATGGGCGCAGCCGCTGATCCTTGGGCTGCTCGCGCTGCTCTCGGTGATCGGCGTGTTCGGCCTCTTCGCCTTCGCGATCGGCCTGATCCAGTTCTCGGGCCGCGCGGCGCGCAACGACCTGACCAAGGCGATCGTCGACACCGCCGAGGACGGCATCGTCGTGACCGAAGGCGAGAACCGCATCGTCTACGCCAACGAGGCCTATCTGACGCTGGCGGGCGCGCGCGGCGCGAGTGACATCCGCCCGGTCGAGCGGCTGTTCACCGGCCGCGCCGAGGTTTCCGAGGCGATCTACCGGCTCGCCACCGCCTCGCGCGAGCAGCGCCGGCTGGTCGAGGAGATCAGGCTGGAGCCGGCGCTGAGCGGACGCGGCGGCGTCGGCTGGTATCGCGTTCGGGTCTCGGGGCTGAAGCGCGAGGGCCGCCCGGCTTTGCTCTGGAGCGTCGCCGACGTCACGCCCGAGCGCGAGCGCCAGGAGAACGCCTTCCAGGAACTCCAGCACGCGATCGACTATCTCGACCATGCGCCGGCCGGTTTTCTCTCGATCGACGCCGATGGCGAAGTTTCCTACCTCAACGCGACGCTCTCGGGCTGGCTCGATTTCGACCTCGCCCGTTTCGGCTCCGGCGGGCTGAACCTCGACGACATCGCCACGCCGAACGCGGCCGCCCTCGTGCAGGCCATTCGCGGCCAGCCCGGCGATGTCCGCATCGAGGTGCTTGACGTCGATCTCAAGCGCCGCAACGGCCAGTCCCTGCCGGTGCGTCTGCATCATCAGGTCGCCTTCGGCAGCGACGGCCGCGCCGGCCCCTCGCGCACGCTCGTCCTGAACCGGACGGCGGGCGAGGCCGGCGCCGACAGCCGCAGCGACGCCGAGGTGCGCTTCGCCCGCTTCTTCCACTCGACGCCGATGGCGATCGCGACCGTGGACAAGGCCGGCGCGATCCTGCGCTCCAACGCCGCCTTCACCCGCCTCACGCAAGGCGCGGCGCAGCCCGCGACGATCCACGACCTTGTCGCGCCGGGCGGCGGCGCGCTCGAACGGGCGCTGACCACCGCGGTGGAGAGCGGCGCGGACACCGCCCCGCTCGATGTGACGCTGTCGGGCGAGGACGGCCGCTCGGCCAGGCTCTATATCGCACCGGTTGCGGCCAGCGAGGATGGCGACGGCGAGCGCGCCATCATCTACGCGCTGGAGACCACCGACGAGCGAAAGCTCAAGGACAACATGGACCAGGCCGGCAAGATGCAGGCCGTCGGCCAGCTCGCGGGCGGCATCGCGCACGACTTCAACAACGTGCTGCAGGTCATCATCAACGCCTCGGAGTTTCTGCTCGCCAGCCACCGGCCGACCGACCCCTCCTTCCCCGACATCATGCAGATCAAGCAGAACGCCTACCGCGCCGCCGCGCTGGTCAGGCAGTTGCTCGCCTTCTCGCGCCGCCAGACGCTGCGCCCGCAGGTGCTAGAGCTCGGCGACGTGCTGTCGGACCTCTCGCTGATGCTGAAGCGCGTCGTCGCCGACAAGGTGACGCTCGATGTCCGGCAGGGCCGCGATCTCTGGCCGGTCAAGGCCGATCTCGGCCAGCTCGAACAGGTCATCGTCAACCTCGCGGTCAATGCCCGCGACGCCATGCCCAATGGCGGCAAGCTCTCCGTGCGCACGCAGAACGTCGAGGCAGGCGACAGCGCGAGCTTCGGCCAGAAGGCCCTGCCGCCGGACGATTATGTGCTGCTGGAGATTGCCGACAGCGGCACCGGCATCTCGCCCGAGCATCTCGACAAGATCTTCGAGCCCTTCTTCACCACCAAGGAGGTCGGCAAGGGCACGGGGCTGGGCCTCTCCATGGTCTATGGCATCGTCAAGCAGACCGGCGGCTTCGTCTTCTGCGAATCCGTCGTTGGCCAGGGCACGACCTTCCTGATCTTCCTGCCGCGCTACACCCCGACGGAAGAGGACATCGCCGCCGAGCGCGCCGCCAGGGAAGCGCCCAAGAAGCTGGCAGCGGACCATACCGGCGCGGGCGTGATCCTGCTTGTCGAGGACGAGGATGCCGTGCGCGCGCTCAACGCCCGCATGCTGGTCTCGCGCGGTTATACGGTCCACGAGGCGGCCTCGGGCGTCGAGGCCCTCGACATTTTTCTGCAGCAGGACGGCAAGATCGACCTCGTCGTCTCCGACGTCGTGATGCCCGAGATGGACGGCCCGACGCTGCTCGGCGAACTGCGCCAGCGCAACCCGGCCACCAAGGTCGTCTTCGTCTCCGGCTATGCCGAGGAAGCCTTCCGCAAGAACCTGCCCGAGGGCGAGGATTTCCACTTCCTGCCCAAGCCCTTCACGATGAAGCAGTTGATGGAGACGGTGAAGGCTGCGATGGCCTGAGGCCGCGCAAGCCTATTCGACGACGACGGCCCTGCGCGCCAGCACGCGCACCCCGCTGACCGGCGCATCCATCACATAGCGCAGCTCATAGGTCCCTGCCCGCCCGGGCGCCTCCAGCACCGCCTCGACATTCTCGATGGGGAAGAAGACCGGCCCCATCGCCTCGGGCGGTGCATCGGGCGACACCAGCACGACGCGGTCCTGCACGCCATTGGGGCCGATGCCGCGCGCAGGGAAGCTCGCGCCGCGCCTGACCCTCTCGGGAGCCGACAGCGTGGCGCTCGGCTCGGTGGTCGCCAGCGGCTGACGAAACAGGATGTCGGGTGCATCGCTGCGACCCGCCGCGAGCCGCAATTCGTAAGCGCCGGCGACGCCGGGAACGGGCAGACTGGCCTGTCCCGCTTTGGGCTCGACCACGACGATCGCCGATGTCGCGGGATCGTCAGGCCGTGCGATCGCGATCCGCGCCCCGGCCGGCGCACGCAGCAGCGACACGCTCAGCACCGAGCCCGCCATCACGCTGCGCGAAGCGGAGAGCGATGGCCCTGTCTGCGGCGACGGACGCGGCTGCGCCGCTGCTCCGGCAGCCATGACCAGCGCTGCGAGCACCAGAACGCGACGCGCCATCATCCCTGAGCCAGCGCCCGGATGTGCGCCGCCAGCTTCGGATTGCGCGAGGCGAGCGCGCGGAAATCGATCGGATCGAGCACCAGCAATTTGCTTGGCGCGGTCGCAACCGCCGAATGCGGACAGGGCGAATGGCTCGCGACGCAGAGATCGTCGAGCCTGACCTCGCCGAAGAAGTTGCCTTCGTCGAGACGCTTGCTGCCGTCAGTCAGCCCGACCTCGACCTCGCCGCTGGCGATGAAATAGAGCGCCTGCCCCGGTTCGCTCGGCTGCATCACCACCGTGCCGTTGCGCACGGTTTTCGCCCGCAGGAACTGCATCACCTCGGCGATTTCGGAGGCGTCGAGCCCGCCAAACAGCGGCACGCGCGCGATCATGCTCCAGGTGACGACGAACTCGCGGCGATGAATCTCCTGCGCGAAGGCCGTCGCAACGATGCCGACCGGCAGGGCCAGCATCACGAGGCCGAGCACGGCCGTCACCGCCGCCACAGCCTTGCCCGGCGCGGTGATCGGAAAGACGTCGCCATAGCCGACCGTGGTCAGCGTGATGATCGCCCACCACATCGCATCGGGAATGCTGCCGAACTTGTCGGGCTGCGCCTCGTGCTCGACGAGATGCATCGCGCTCGCCGCCATCAGCATCACGCCCATCAGGATGACGAAGCAGGCGAACAGCGCCTTGCGCTCGGCGACAAGCGCGGCCCCCAGCGACGCCATGCCCGGCGAATAGCGCCCGAGCTTGAAGAAGCGCAGCAGCCGAAGCAGCAGCAGCACCTTCAACTCGCTGTAGCCGAGCAGCCCGACCAGCAGCGGCAGCGTCGCGAACAGGTCGATGATCGCCGGCCATGAGGCGGCATAGGCGAGCCGCGCCCGGCCGGGCGACAGCGCCCGGTAGCGCGCATGCTCCGGCGCGATCCACAGCCGGACGACATATTCCACCGAGAACACCGCCAGGGACACCGCCTCCAGCGTATGGAACGCCGCTCCAAACCGTGCCGCCAGCGACGGCACCGATTCGAGCACGATCGCCAGAACATTGGCGCAGATCAGCAGGACGAGGCCGCGATGCAGCACCAGCGCGACGAGATCGTCGCCCGCGCCATGATCGAGCCAGAGATGAACCCGCCGCCGCCACACCGCCAGGGGCATGGAGGCGGCCATGGCGGCTCAGCCCATCGCCGCGGCGACGGCGTCCAGCGCGGCTTGCGCCTTCTCTCCGTCGGGGCCGCCGGCCTGAGCCATGTCGCGCCGCCCGCCGCCGCCCTTGCCGCCGAGCTGTTCCGAGGCCGCGCGGACCAGCGCGACAGCGTCGAAGCGTTCCGTCATGTCCGGCGTGACGCCGACGACGACGCCGGCCTTGCCATCCTCCGCCACGCCGACGATGGCGACCACGCCCGAGCCGATCCGGGCCTTGGCCTCGTCCGCCAGGCTCTTGAGATCCTTCATCTCGACGCCGGTGACAGCGCGCGCCAGCAGCTTCGCCCCGGCGATCTCGCGCACAGGGTCCTCCGCCGCCCCGCCGCCGCCCATGGCGAGCTTCTTGCGGGCGTCGGTCAGCTCGCGGTCGAGCTTGCGGCGCTCCTCGATCAGCGCCGCCAGCCGCGCCTCCGCCTCGCCTGCCGGAACCTTGAGCAGGCCGGCTAGGCTGTCGAGCCGGCGCGTCGCCATGTTGAGCTCGCGACGCGCCGCAGCTCCCGTCATCGCCTCGAGCCGGCGCACGCCGGCCGCGACCGCGCTCTCATCCACCACGCTGACCAGCCCGATATCGCCGGTGCGGCTCGCATGCGTGCCGCCGCAGAGCTCGATCGAGAAGGGCTTGCCGTCCTCCTCGCGTGTGCCCATCGCGACGACGCGGACCTCGTCGCCATATTTCTCGCCGAAGAGCGCGCGCGCACCCGACGCGATCGCGTCGTCGACGCTCATCAGCCGCGTCGTCACCGGCTCGTTGCGCAGCACGATCGCGTTGGCGATATCCTCGACGCGGGCGAGTTCCTCGTCGGAAATGGGCTTCGGATGCGAGAAATCGAAGCGCAGACGATCGGGCGAGACCAGCGAGCCCTTCTGCGCGACATGGTCGCCGAGCACGAGCCGCAGCGCCTCGTGAAGCAGATGGGTCGCCGAATGGTTGGCGCGGATGGCCGAGCGCCGCGCGTGATCGACGACGAGCTCGACCGGCTGGCCGCGCTTCAGCGCACCCTCCTTCACCGTTACGGCATGGGCAAAGACGTCGCCGAGCTTCTTCTGCACGTCGCAGACCTCGGCCAGCGCGCCTGCGCCCCTGATGATGCCGGTGTCGCCGAGCTGGCCGCCCGACTCGCCATAGAACGGCGTCTGGTTGACGATGACGAAGCCGCGCTCGCCGGCATTCAACGTCTCGACTTCCGCATTGTCGCGGATCAGCGCGGTGATCACGCCCTCGGCTGTCTCGGTATCGTAGCCGAGGAACTCGGTCGCGCCGACCTTGTCGCGCAGCGGGAACCAGAGCGTCTCCGTCGCCGCCTCGCCGGTGCCCGACCAGGCGGCCCGCGCCTTGGCCTTCTGCTGCTGCATCGCCGCGTCGAAGCCGTTTGTATCGACCGAAACGCCGCGCGCCCGCAACGCGTCCTGCGTCAGGTCGAGCGGGAAGCCATAGGTGTCGTAGAGCGTGAAGGCGACCTCGCCCTTGAGGCTCTGGCCCGAGGTCAGATCGCGCGAGGCGTCGTCGAGCAGGGTCAGCCCGCGCGCCAGCGTGGTGCGGAAACGGCTCTCCTCCAGCTTCAGCGTCTCGGAGATCAGCGCCTCGGCCCGCAGCAGTTCGGGATAGGCCTGCCCCATCTCGCGGGTCAGAACCGGCACGAGACGGTGCAGCAGCGGGTCCTTAGCGCCGAGCAACTGCGCATGGCGCATGCCGCGCCGCATGATCCGGCGCAGCACATAGCCGCGGCCCTCGTTCGAGGGCAGCACGCCATCGGCGATAAGGAAGGCCGAGCAGCGCAGATGATCGGCGATGACGCGGTGGCTCGCCTTCATCGGCCCGTCCGACGCGACCGAGGTCATCTCGGCGATGGCGCGGATCAGCGCGGCGAACAGATCGATCTGGTAATTGTCATGCGTGCCCTGCAGCACGGCCGCGATCCGCTCCAGCCCCATGCCGGTGTCGATCGAGGGACGCGGCAGGCTTGTGCGCACGCCGCCCGCCGCCTCCTCATACTGCATGAAGACGAGGTTCCAGATCTCGATGAAGCGGTCGCCATCTTCGTCGGGCGAACCGGGCGGTCCGCCGGGGATGTGGTCGCCATGGTCGTAGAAAATCTCCGAGCAGGGACCGCAGGGGCCGACATCGCCCATCCGCCAGAAATTATCCGAGGTCGCGATGCGGATGATCTTGGAGTCCGAAAGGCCGGCGATCTTCTTCCACAGGCCATGCGCCTCGTCGTCCTGCGAATAGACCGTGACCGTCAGCTTCTCCCTGGGCAGGCCGTATTCGCGCGTGACCAGCGTCCAGGCGTGCTCGATCGCCTGTTCCTTGAAATAGTCGCCGAAGGAGAAATTCCCCAGCATCTCGAAGAAGGTGTGGTGGCGCGCGGTGTAGCCGACATTGTCGAGGTCGTTGTGCTTGCCGCCGGCGCGGACGCATTTCTGCGCGGTCGTGGCGCGGACGTAAGGACGCTTCTCCTGTCCGGTGAAGACGTTCTTGAACTGCACCATGCCCGAATTGGCGAACATCAGCGTCGGGTCGTTGCGCGGCACGAGCGGGCTCGACGGCACGATCTCGTGGCCTTGCCCCTTGAAGTAGTCGAGGAAGGTGGACCTGATCTGGTTGACGCCGCTCATCGCAATCGAGGCTCTGGTCTTGGGTCTGAGGCCGGGAAAGCCGGCGGGGAACCCGGTTCTAGTCAGGCCGTCCGCGCCTGTCCAGAAAGCCTGCGCCGCAAGTTGCTGCGGTCAAACGAAAAAGGGCGGCCCAGAGAGCTGCCCGTATTGATGTCGCAGCAAATGACAGGATTACTCAGCAAGCAACCACCGCCATCCCGGGCGAAGCGCAGCGGAGATCCGGGATCCATTCCGGGACGCTTATCGGACATGTTCAGGAATGGGTCCCGGGTCTCCCTTCGCTCGCCCGGGATAACGTCGTTCCTTTTTCGAGTTCGCGATCTCCAGACCGGGATCAGGCTTCGCCCTCGTCGAGATCGTCGTCGGTCGGCGTCGCCTGGTCGAGGATGCGTTCGGCGACGAGGCCGGAATTCTGCCGGATGGTGGCCTCGATGCGCGCCGCCATCTCCGGATTGGCCTTGAGGAAGGCTTTTGCGTTCTCACGTCCCTGGCCGAGGCGCTGGCTGTCGAAGGAGAACCACGCGCCGGATTTCTCGACCATGCCGGCCTTGACCCCGAGATCGACCAGCTCGCCTACCTTCGAGATGCCCTCGCCGAACATGATGTCGAACTCGACCTGCTTGAAGGGCGGCGCGACCTTGTTCTTGACGACCTTGACGCGGACCTGATTGCCGGTCGCCTCCTCACGGTCCTTCAGCGTCGAGATGCGGCGGATGTCGAGGCGCACCGAGGCGTAGAATTTGAGCGCATTGCCGCCGGTGGTGGTCTCAGGAGAGCCATACATCACGCCGATCTTCATGCGGATCTGGTTGATGAAAATGACCATGCAGTTCGAGCGCGAGATCGATGCCGTCAGCTTCCGCAGCGCCTGGCTCATCAGGCGGGCCTGCAGGCCGGGCTGGACATCGCCCATCTCGCCCTCGATTTCGGCGCGCGGCGTCAGCGCCGCCACCGAATCGATCACCAGAACGTCGATCGCACCGGAGCGGACCAGCGTGTCGGTGATCTCCAGCGCCTGCTCGCCGGTGTCGGGCTGCGAGATCAGCAGATCGTCGAGATTGACGCCGAGCTTGCGGGCATAGACCGGATCGAGCGCGTGCTCGGCATCGACGAAGGCGCAGACGCCGCCCTTCTTCTGGGCTTCCGCGATGGTGTGCAACGCCAGCGTCGTCTTGCCCGACGATTCGGGCCCGTAGATCTCGATGACGCGGCCCTTGGGCAGGCCGCCGACACCAAGCGCGATGTCGAGCCCGAGCGAACCTGTGGAAATGGTCTCGATCTCGATCGCCTGCTGGTTCTTGCCCAGCCGCATGATCGAGCCTTTGCCGAAGGCGCGCTCGATCTGCGAGAGCGCTGCGTCGAGCGCCTTGGCCTTGTCCATCGAGGAGCCTTCCACGAGCTTGAGATTCGCCTGATTCACGGGTCGCGCTCCTTATGGCAGGGGCGCGGTGACATCTCAAATCCGCGCCGATGTCCGGACTATGGACATGGTTTGTTCCTGTCATCAAGTTCTTTTTTTGTTCCTGCTGTCAGGACCTGTCAGCAGGGCGCCATGCCTTGCGCGCCCGATGAAAAAGCCCGGCCTCGCGGCCGGGCTCGATCGTTGCGGGCGGGATCGCCAGGCTCAGGCGGCCATCGCCGCGCGCATGTTGTCGCTGACCTTCTCGAGGAAGCCGGTTGTCGAGAGGAAGCCCTGGTCGGGGCCGACCAGCAGGGCGAGATCCTTGGTCATGAAGCCGGCCTCGACCGTATCGACCGTGACCTTCTCCAGCAGCGCGGCGAAATCGGCGAGCGCCGTGTTGCCGTCGAGCTTGGCGCGATGGCTCAGGCCCCGCGTCCAGGCGAAGATCGAGGCGATCGAATTGGTCGAGGTCTCCTTGCCCTTCTGGTGCTCGCGGTAGTGGCGCGTCACCGTGCCGTGCGCGGCCTCGGCCTCGACAGTCTTGCCGTCGGGCGTCATCAGCACCGAGGTCATCAGCCCGAGCGAGCCAAAACCCTGCGCGACCGTGTCGGACTGGACGTCGCCATCATAGTTCTTGCAGGCCCAGACATAGCCGCCCGACCATTTCATCGCCGAGGCGACCATGTCGTCGATCAGGCGGTGCTCATAGGTGATGCCGAGCGCGTCGAACTTAGCCTTGAATTCGGCCTGGTAGATCTCCTCGAAGATGTCCTTGAAGCGCCCGTCATAGACCTTGAGGATGGTGTTCTTGGTCGAGAGATAGACCGGATACTTGCGGATCAGGCCGTAGTTCAGCGAGGCGCGCGCGAAATCCCGGATCGACTCGTCGAGATTGTACATCGCCATGGCGACGCCGGCCTCGGGGGCCTTGAAGACCTCCTTTTCGATCACCTGGCCATCCTCGCCGACGAACTTGATCGACAGCGTGCCCTTGCCGGGGAAGGTGAAATCGGTGGCGCGGTACTGGTCGCCATAGGCGTGGCGGCCGATCACGATCGGCTGGGTCCAGCCGGGCACGAGGCGCGGCACGTTCTTGCAGATGATCGGCTCGCGGAAGATCACGCCGCCGAGGATGTTGCGGATCGTGCCGTTGGGCGACTTCCACATCGATTTGAGGTTGAACTCCTTCACGCGGCCTTCGTCGGGCGTGATGGTGGCGCATTTCACCGCGACGCCATGCTTTTTCGTGGCGTGGGCGGCGTCGATCGTGACCTGGTCGCCGGTGGCGTCGCGGTTCTCGACCGAGAGGTCGTAATAGTCGAGTTCGAGGTCGAGATAGGGGAAGATCAGCGTGTCCTTGATCTTCTGCCAGATGATGCGGGTCATCTCGTCGCCGTCCATGTCGACGACCGGGTTGGCGACCTTGATCTTGTTCATGTGAAACGACCCCTGCTTCTGGCCAGACTGGAACGGCTCCGACCTGCGGCAAGCACGCCGCAGGCGGTTGCCCGTCTCCTAGCGGGTTAGGCGCGCCGGGGGAAGCGCGGCTTTTGGGCAACGCCACGTCAGGCGCAACGTCGTCCGAGCAGCCCTTGCATCGCCGGAAACTCGGATTAACGTAGCGTCATACTGGGCGTGACTGGAGTTGACCATGAGAATGCTTGGTATTGGAGCTGTGGTATTTTTCGCAATTTCGCTTGCCGGCTGCCAGCGCACGGTCACCGTCGATATCAGCTATGCCCAAACGGATCAGGGCGTGTGGAATTCGGGACTGTCCAGCCTGTCGACAGCCTATCTCTGGGACACATCAGCGAACACGCTGACCCAACTCGACGATCTGGCCTGGCCATCGGGGTTCTCGCGGCCCGATGGCGAGGGGCTTGCCTTCAACGCGTCCGATATCCGCTCTGGCGGCGTGACTTTCACGGGCGGCGCTCCGATCAAGGAGGATATCGTCGCCGCCAACGCGAAGATCGCAAACTCCACGTCGCTGGTGGTGAAAGATTACCGCATCCATCAAATGCGTTCCCCGAGCCAGAATCTGATCGATCTGCTCAACGCCAGCAGCGAGCAGCAAAAATCCGTCATGCGGCTGGCGGAAGCAGCCAGACCGCGATCAGCGCTTCGCTATGTCGTGATCAACAGGGCCGTGACAGGGAAGGATGTCGAATTGCGCTTCGACAACAGCCTCGATGCAGGCGCCTCGTTTCCCATCAAGCTGGCGAGCGGAGAGTTTAAACTGGAGTTCAAGAATGTTTCGACGGGGTCTTTCAAGAACGCCGATCTCGACAAGGGCACTCCCGCGATGATCCAGATGAAAGTTTTCAGGCTGCATCTTGGTCCCAATGCAGGTCAGACGACTTTCCAGATCGTTGACGAAAGCGCTAAATGGCAAGGGCAACTTCTCGCCGCACTGAGAGCCCGCTGACGGCGGGCGCATCCGCGAGCAACTCAGACTGTCCATGGCCCGCACAGCATTTTCGAGATTCGCCCTCGTCACCGGCGGCACGCGCGGCATAGGCGCGGGCTCGGCGCTTGCGCTCGCCGAAGCTGGATATGAGGTTCTGGCCACCGGGCTGACCGACGAGGAGGTCGCAGCCGCACCGCCCCACCCGGCCATCCGGCACGTGAAGCTCGACGTCACCAGCGATGCGCAGGTCGCGGCGCTGATCGCCGCCTGCCCGCGCATCGACGCGCTGGTCAATTGCGCGGGCATGATCCAGCGCAACGGCAAGGAGTTCGAGATCGATGCCTTCCGCCTGACGATCGAGGTCAATCTCAGCGGCACGATGCGGATGTGCCTGGCGGCGAAGGACAAGCTCGCCTCGAAGGCGGATGGTCAGTCCGGCGGCGCGGTCGTCAACATCGCCTCGATGCTGACCTTCCACGGCTCGGCCTTCGCGCCGGGCTATGCGGCGTCCAAAGGCGCGATCGGACAACTGACCAAGTCGCTCGCCGCCGCCTGGGCCAGCGACGGCATCCGCGTCAACGCCGTCGCGCCGGGCTGGATCGCCACGGAATTGACCCGCCCGCTGGTCGAGGATGCGGCCCGCTCCGCGCCGATTCTGGCGCGCACGCCGATGAACCGCTGGGGGCAGCCCGCCGATGTCGGCGGCGCCATCGCCTTCCTGCTCTCGGACGCGGCCGCCTTCGTCACCGGCGCGATCCTGCCTGTCGATGGCGGCTATCTCGCGGTGTGATATCCAACGGGATGAAGGCTTTGGCGTCCAATCCGGAAGCAGATTGCTAGCGACTTGAATCAGAGCGTTCAGTCGTCATTGCGAGCGCAGCGAAGCAATCCAGCGTCTCAAGCCGACCCTTGGATTGCTTCGCTGCGCTCGCAATGACGGGTAAAGACGAGCTTGAAAGAACAAACAGCCCCAGGGAGTAGTATTCATGAACAAGGTCAGCCCCATCCCGGTCGCGGCATCCGACGCCGAGCGCTGGACGCCCTACCGCCATCCGCAGCCGAAGGATTCGCCGCCCGAACTGATCGTCCATGACGTGATCCCGCAGGACGAGCGAGTCTGGGTTCCGGTCGACGACAATGTCTGGTTCCGCCCGCTTTGTCTGAGTGTGACTCGCGGCTACTGGATGAACCTGCTGCGCGTGCGCCGCGCCGGCGTGCTCTCGCGCCATCGCCATCCCCAGCCGGTGCATGGCTATGTGCTGAAGGGGACGTGGCGCTATCTCGAGCACGACTGGGTCGCGACGGAAGGCTCCTATGTCTACGAGGCCCCGGGCGAGACGCACACATTGGTGGTCGATCCGGACGTCGAGGAGATGATCACGATGTTCCAGGTCAATGGCGCGATGATCTATGTCGATCCCGACGGCACATGCCTCGGCTATGACGACGTCTTTACGCGGCTGGACAAATGCCGGGCGCATTACGAGGCTGTCGGACTCGGTGCCGGTTTCGCCGACCAGTTCATCCGGTAGGCGCGCGATCGCCGTTCTCACGGAGAATTGACGCGTCAAAGGGCCCAAACGTCGTATTTCGGGCTCAGCTTTCGCATCAAATCGTCAGGGCGGGGAGGGCTTGGTCATGGCTTGGGCTGCATCGCTATGCTTGCCTGCGGCGGTCGCCGCTTTCGCGACTTGTCTCGGGCTCGCCAGCGCCGCCAGCGCGCAGGCGCAATCCAGTTCGACCCGACCGATCAGCCTGGTGGTGCCTTTCGCCGCCGGCGGTCCCACCGACCTGGTGGGCCGGCTGATCGCGATGGAAATGAGCCGCAAGCTCGGACAGCAGGTCGTCGTCGAGAACGTCGCCGGGGCCGGCGGCACCACAGGGGCGGCTCGCGTTGCGCGCGCGGCGCCTGACGGGCATACGATCCTGCTGAGCAATATCGGCCACGCCTCCTCGGCGACGCTCTATCGCCGCCTGCCCTATCAGCCGGTCGATGACTTCTCGCCCATCGGGCTTGTCGTCGATGTGCCTATGACGCTGGTCGGCCGGCCCGACATCCCGGTCGCAGACGCCGCCGGGCTCGCCGAGTATGTCCGCGCCAATCCGGGGAAGGTCTCGATCGCGCATGCCGGCATCGGCGCATCGTCGCAGCTGTGCTCGCTGCTGCTCATGACTGCCCTGCAGCAGCCGATCGTCTCGGTGCCCTATACCGGCACGGCCGCAGCCCTGAACGACGTCGTCGGCAAGCGCGTCGATCTGCTCTGCGACCAGACCACCAACACCACCAGCCAGATCAACGCCGGCGCAGTGAAGGCCTTCGGCCTGACGACGAAGGAGCGGCTTTCGACCCTGCCGGGCGTGCCAACGCTGGCGGAAGCTGGACTGCCCGGCGTCGAGATTTCGGTCTGGCACGGGCTCTATGCACCCAAAGGCATGCCGTCGGCGCTGGTCGAGCGACTGGCCGACGCTCTGCGCATGGCGCTGATGGCGCCTGTCGTGACGACGCGCTTCGCCGATCTCGGCGGCGTGGCGGCCAGCCCGGACGATGCGACACCCGGCGCGTTGAGGAACAAGCTCGTTAGCGAAATCTCCCGCTGGAAGCCGGTGATCGAGGCGGCTGGTTCGGTCATCGAATGACCCGATTCCGACGGCTGCACCTGCTCGGAACCCGTTGCGCTTCGACCTGGCAAGATGCCACATGGTTCGGCAGAACACCCGAGGGCGGCCGTGAGCAAGACCCGACGCACGATGCTGGCGGCCCTCGCCTCTTTGACGCTGAAACCGACCGGATTGCTTGCCGACGCGCGTGATCGGCTCGGCATTCCCGGCCCGCTGAGCTTCGACGGCGCGAGCTATTCTCTGGCGTGGAGTTCCCAGCCATCGCCAAGCTACACCAAGCAGGAATACCTTCCCGCCGGGCAGGCGAGCGGGAGCTACGCCAGCATGCTGCTCGTCGAGGTGGTTGGGGGTGGGACGACCGTCGAGGCCGCGCTCGGCGCGCAGATTCGCCTTCTGAACGCGCGCAAAGGCAGCGATCCGCTGGTCAATTTCAGCGCGATCCGCAACCAGAAGACGGGAGAGGCCATCCTCGATTTCATTATCGGCGGCCGGACCCCGCAGGGCGCGCCGATCGCCGAATGGAACGCATATCGATACGTCCCGCAGAAAGAAGGCGGCGTGATGCTGTTTGCGATCAGCCGCCGCGCCTATGGCGACGCCGACATCGGGGCTTTCCTCGGAAAGCTCAAGACCGAGCGGCCGGGGCTGGTCAACCGGCTGGCGCAACAGACCTTGCCCGTGGCACGGCGTTAGCGCCCGAGCTTCGCCAGCTCCACCGCCGCGCGCAGTTCGATATGCGCCAACACTTCGTCGAGACGCGGATCGTCGGTGATCTCGCGTCGTGACGACAGCATGCCCTTCAGGCGCTCCAGTTCGGCGATCTGGACGCGACCCGAGAGGAGCGCGGCCTTGAGCCGGTCGAGCCCGTCGAGCAGATCATGTCCGCGCCTGGCCTGCCGCTTCTTGCGCTCGGCCGGGTCTTCCTGCGCCTGCACGGCGAGCAGCGTGTCGAGCGGGGCCGAGGCGTGAAGCGAACTCGTGCGCGCCGGCGCTGCCTGCTCCTTCTTCGGCAGTTCGAATGCCGCGCCTGTGCGCCTGGCCTGATTGGCCTGCGCCGTATTGGCGATCGGAGCGCGCGGGTCGATACGGATCATGACGCCCTCCTCCATAGCTGGCCCATCCTGCCGCTCAGGCTTGGGCCGGCATGGTTAACAACCGGTAAACCACCCGGCAGAAACTGCCGGGCCGGCAGCTTCGGCAGGGTCTCTCCGGACGCCGTCAGACTGCCCATCAAACCCAAACAATTGGAAAATAGAGGTTTTCAATTGCGAGCGATCTGGCACGGGGATCGCAAGGCAGTCGCTGGAACGCTTTTCTCCAGCCGGTATGCCCATGTCCCGACTGCCTGCTCTCTCCGTCCTGACGACGCGCCTGCTGCGGCTGATGGCGCTCGGCCTCGCGCTGGGCCTGGCCTTCGCCGCCGGTCCCGCTCATGCGCTGTCGCGGATCAAGGACCTCGCTGCGGTCGAGGGCGTCCGCGCCAACCAGATCCTCGGCTACGGCATCGTCGTCGGCCTCAACGGCACCGGCGATACGCTGAACAACGCGCCCTTCACCAAGCAGTCGCTTACCGCGATGTTGGAGCGGCTCGGCGTCAACACGCGCGGCGCCAACATGCGCACGGCCAATGTCGCCGCCGTCATGGTGACGGCGAACCTGCCGCCCTTCGCCACGCAGGGCACGCGGCTAGACGTCACGGTCTCGGCGCTGGGCGACGCCAAGTCGCTGCAGGGCGGCACACTGCTGGCGACGCCGCTGCTCGGCGCCGATGGCGAGGTCTACGCCGTCTCGCAAGGGCCGGTTGCCATCGCCGGCTTCTCGGCCGAAGGCGAAGCCTCCAAGATCACGCGCGGCGTGCCCACCGTCGGCCGCATCGCCAATGGCGGCCTGGTCGAGCGCGAGATCGACTTCGCGCTGAACAAGCTCAAGACGCTGCGGCTCTCGCTGCGCAACCCTGACCTGACCACCGCCCGCCGCATGGCCGCCGCCATCAACGACTTCCTCGGCGGCGACGCGGCCGAGCCGACCGACCCCTCGACCGTGGTGCTGCAGATTCCGCCTCGCTTCCAGGGCAACATGATCCGGATGCTGACCGATATCGAGCAGCTCAGGATCGAGCCCGACCAGCTCGCCCGCATCGTCATCGACGAGCGCTCCGGCATCATCGTCATGGGCAAGGATGTCCGGGTTTCCACCGTCGCCGTGGCGCAGGGCAATCTCACGGTCACGATCAGCGAGCAGCCCCAGGTCAGCCAGCCCAACCCGTTGGCGAATGGCCGAACCGTGGTGACGCCGCAAACCAACGTCAAGGTCGACACCGAAGGCGGCAACAAGCTCGCCCTCGTCCGCGAGAGCGTGACGCTGGCCGAACTCGTCGACGGGCTGAATGCGCTGGGCATCGGCCCGCGCGACCTGATCTCCATTCTCCAGGCCATCAAGACAGCCGGCGCGCTGCAGGCCGAAATCGAGGTGATGTGATGAGCGCGACCCTTGCCCTGCCTGCCGCCAAGCTCGCGATCAACGCGGCCGGCAACATTCTCGACAGCGTCAAGAACGCGCTGCTCGACCCGGCCAAGGCCAAGGCGAAGAAGCAGGCCGACGATTTCGAGACGGTCTTCCTCGAGCAGGTGACCGAGCGCCTCTTCGCGACGCCCGAGGGTGCGGAAGGCCCGCTGGGCGAGAACGGCACCGGCGGCGGCATCTTCAAGTCGCAGCTCACCCAGCAATACGCCAAGCAGATCCAGAAGGCTGGCGGCATCGGCCTGTCCGACCAGATCTTTCGCGATCTGATCCGCGTTCAGGAACAGTCCGCGCCGCAAGCCGCCATCTCCGGAGCGCAGAATGTCGGTCGCTAGGCGTGTCCTTGACGAACGTCCGCGCATCTCCGGCCCGCTCGACGCCAGAGCCCTGGTCGAGGCGGTGATCGAGGCGCTGGGCGGCCTCTCCCATGTCGTCGGCGAGGAGACCGCGCTCCTGCGCGCCGGCAAGCTCAAGGAGGCCATGGATCGCGAGCCGCGCAAGACCGAGCTCGCAGGCATCTATATGCGCGGCGTCGAGCAGGTGAAGCTCAACGCCGTCGCGCTGGCGCGTTTCGCTCCCGAGCAGGTGCGCCGTCTCAAGGCCGAGCACGGCGCGTTCCAGTCGCTGATCGAGACCAACCAGATGGTGCTGGCGACCGCGCGCGCCGTCTCGGAATCGATCGTGCGCGATCTCGCCACCGACGCCAACAAGGCGATGCGCGCGCCGGGATACGGGCCGACTGCGACGGTGGGAGCCGGAGCCTTCGCGCGCCCCAATGCCGGCCCGCTGGTGATCTCGCGCAACCTCTGAGTGCGCTCCCGACGCACCCGTCAAAATTTACCTAATTCCCTTACGTCAGATTCAACCTTTGCTGTCATGGTCGCTGGCTAGGACGGGCGCAATCCGTTCGTCATCATCGCGACCGGGCGGCAAGAGCCGCCGGTTCACGCTCCAGAAGGAGTGAGTCATGGACTTTGGCAACGCATCGAAGCTGATCCCTCTCGGCAACAACCTCGTCGTCCCCCGCTCGGATATCCTCGCAACCGTCGGCGGCGTCGCCGTCGATCTCTCGCCCGAGAAGACCGTGCAGTCGGCGCAGGCCGGCGACGCGGTCCGCGTCGATATCAGGCAGCGCGACCAGCGCGATCTCCAGCAGGATGTCCAGGACAAGCGCATCGAGACGGACCGCCGGCAGGACCAGGCCCGACGCGAGAGCGCGCTCCGCGCAAGCTCACTGCAGGATGTCATCGAGCGGCGGCTGGTGATCGACCCGCCTACGCGCACCGTGGTGCTGCAGAAGACGAATCTCGAGACCGGCGAAACCGTGCAGACCCTGCCCGACGAGGCCACTTTGAAACTGCGGCGCTACTCGCGAGAGATCGCGGAGCGCGCCAGGATCGCTGAAGACGCGACCGCGCGCTACGTCGAGCGCACGGCCTGAATACGCGTGGGCGCAAGAGCCAAGGCCGAAGTGCCGGCCGTATCGTGAAGCCGCCCGCCAGGGCGGCTTTTCTCGTCGCAGACGCCGGGTTCGGACCAGGCGCGCCGGCTTCACGACCGGTTAACCATGTCACCGCTTCGACACGATCCTGCACAATCCGACGGCAGAAATTTACCCCTTGTTACGGGCTTGGCCGGCAGGGTCCGTGGGTCGGAGCCAGAATGGCCCGACGCCAGAAGGCATCAAACCAGAAGGTTTCACTCACATGGCCGTCACTTCGCTTTCCTCCGGCGTCCGCGCCGCTCTCTCCTCGCTCTCCTCCACGACCGCTTCGTCCCAGCAGGGCCAGCTCCGTCTTGCCACCGGCAAGAAGGTCAACTCGGCTGTCGACAACGCCGTCAACTTCTTCACGGCCGCTGGCCTCAACGATCGCGCCGGCCAGCTCACCGGCCTGCTCGATGGCATCGGCAACGGCATCCAGACCATCCAGGCCGCATCGCAGGGCATCGACTCGGCCGTCAAGCTGGTCGAATCGCTGCAGTCGACCCTGAAGCAGGCCCAGGCCGACGCCGCCTCCAACCGTCCGAACAAGGTCGGCACGTCCGACGTGCTCGCCGACGCGGCGGAAGTCACGGCGACCGGCGGCAAGAGCCGCAAGGACATCGCCCTCGACAAGCGCATCGGCCTTGCCGGCGCGGCTGCCGACGCGACCGCGTCCTCGGTCGGTCACCTGATCGACACCACCACCAACACCAACCTGGCCCTGACGGTTTCGGCTGGTTCGACCACCTACACGGTCGATCTCGCGGCGACCTCGACGGTTCGCGACCTTGTCAACTCGATCAACAGCTCAGGCGTCGCCTCGGCTTCGATCGACGACCAGGGCCGCCTGAACGTCACCGGCAACGGCTCCGACACGCTCCGCGTCGGTATCGGCGCCAGCACCACGGCCGCCCTGGCCCGCACCAACGCCTCCAGCGCCTCCAACCAGAACGTCGCCTTCGGCCTTGCGGTCGCTGACGGCGACACGGCCGGCGCGGGCATCGTGGCGTCGGGCGGCAACTCGACCGTCCGCTCGAACCTGATCAAGCAGTTCAACGACCTGCGCACGCAGATCGACCAGCTTGCCACGGATGCGGGCTTCAACGGCAAGAACCTGCTCAAGGGCGACAAGCTCTCGATCGTGTTCAACGAGAAGACCGGCTCGCAGCAGAGCAAGCTCGATGTTCAGGGCTCCGTCCTGAATTCCGGCAACCTCGGCATCAACACCGCCGTCAGCGGCACCGCCACGACCGGTCAGTTCAACATCCAGAGCGACACCGATCTCTCCGGCGCCGCGGATGCCCTGACCAACGCCCTGACCTCCCTGCGTTCGACCTCGTCGTCGCTGGGTTCCAGCCTCTCGATCGTCCAGACCCGCCAGGACTTCACCAAGAACCTGGTGAACACCCTGACCCAGGGCGCGGACAACCTGGTCCTGGCCGACACCAACGAGGAAGGCGCCAAGCTGCTTGCCCTGCAGACCCGCCAGCAGCTGTCGCAGACGGCTCTGACGCTCTCCAGCCAGGCCGACCAGGCAGTCCTTCGTCTGTTCTGATCCTTCGTCCGCAGAAGCGGGCTGCCCACAGGATGTGGGCCGAAGACAAGGAAAGCGGCGGCGCGCAAGCGCCGCCGCTTTTCGTTAAGCGACTTCGTTATGCGATTAACCATTTATTATCCTTAACAAGGAATTATCGGTCCAGATCAAACCGGGCTTGCGCCGAATCGCGCTTTCAGGGGACCGAGAGATGGCGAACACAATTCTCACCGCCGGCGTCAGGCAGAACCTGCTGTCGCTGCAGCAGACGACCGCCGAGCAGGGCGTCATCCAGAACCGCCTCGCCACCGGCAAGCGGGTCAACTCCGCGATCGACAACCCGGTCAACTTCTTCACCTCGCTCGGCCTGAACGACCGCGCCGGCGAACTGAAGGGGCTGCTCGACGGCATCTCCAACGGCATCCAGACGATCACGGCCGCTTCGCAGGGCATCGACTCGATCACCAAGCTGGTCCAGTCCCTGCAATCGACGGTCAAGCAGGCCCAGGCCGACGCGGCCGCCAACCGCCCCAACAAGGTCGGCACCGCCGACGTCCTCGCCGACGCTGCTGAAGTCACGGCTACGGGCGGCAAGAGCCGCAAGGACATCGCCCTCGACAAGCGCGTCAGCCTGGCCGGCGCGCCCGCTGACGCCACGGCCACAACGACGGGCCATTTGCTCAACGCGACCACCTTCCCGGCTACGGCGATCACGGTGTCGGCGGGATCGACCACGTACACGGTCGATCTGTCCCCGACAGCCACCGTTCGTGATGTCGTCAACTCGATCAACGCCTCGGGAATCGCGACCGCCACGGTCGATGATCTCGGGCGTCTCAACGTCACCGGCCTTGGATCAAGCACTCTGCGCGTCGGCATCGGCGGCGGCGCGGACGCCGCCGCCGCCCGCACCAACGCCTCCAGCGCCACCAACCAGAACCTCGCCTTCGGCCTCCTGGTTGCCGACGGCGACAACGCCGGAGCCGGCATCGTCTCTTCAGGAGGCAATTCGACCGTCCGCTCCAACCTGATCAAGCAGTTCAACGACCTGTCCTCGCAGATCAACCAGCTCGCCAAGGACGCCGGCTACAACGGCAAGAACCTGCTCAACGGCGACAAGCTCTCGATCATCTTCAACGAGAAGACGGGGACCAACCAGTCCAAGCTCGATATCCAGGGCGAAACCCTGACCGCCGCCAATCTGGGCGTGCTGACGGCCGTCAGCGGCACCGCGCTGACCGGCCAGTTCAACATCCAGGACGACGTCAGCCTGAATTCGGTGGCCGACACCCTGACCAGCGCCCTCACCTCGCTGCGCTCGATCTCCTCGACGCTGGGCTCCAACCTCTCGGTGGTGCAGACCCGGCAGGACTTCACCAAGAACCTGGTCAACACGCTGACCAACGGCGCCGACAACCTCGTGCTGGCGGATTCCAACGAGGAAGGCGCCAAGCTGCTCGCCCTCAATACCCGCCAGCAGCTCTCGCAGACCGCGCTCTCGCTCGCATCGCAGGCCGACCAGGGCGTGCTCAGGCTCTTCGGCTGATATCGCCGGAGAGACTTCTCCCCTCCAGCCAGAAGGCTCAGGCAGACATGGCTCTCAAGGTCGAACTCAAGCCGCGCGAGCGCATCATCATCGGCTCCGTCGTCATCCGCAACGACGAGCAGCGCACGCGCTTCTTCATCGAGGGCGACGCCCCGATCCTGCGCGAGAAGGATATCCTCACGGCCACGAGCGCCGACAGCCCGGCCAAGAAGATCTATCTCGCCATCCAGCTCATGTATCTGGCCCAGGACCCGACGCACGAGCACCAGCTCTATTTCGACCTGGTGCGCGACTTCGTCCAGGCCGCGCCGAGCGCGCTGGAGCATGTCCACGAGATCAATAACCGCATCTTAAGCAGCGATCTGTATAAAGCCCTGAAGGCAGCCAAGAAGCTGATCGCCTACGAAGCGGAACTCATCGAGAATGCAAAACGGGTTTAGTGCGTACGCTGCCGCCGCCAAGTCAGCCCAGTCCACCGTTTCTCCCCGCGAACTCGAAGCCTCCTTGCTGATCAAGGCGGCCATGCGCCTCCAGTCCATCGCCGACGACTGGACAGGCCGCGCCCGCGAACTCGACGACGCGCTCGGCTACAACCGCAAGCTCTGGACGCTGCTCGTCTCGGCGGTGATTGCGGAGGACAATCCCCTCCCCGTCGATATCAAGCGCAATATCCTCGGCCTCGCCAATTTCATCTTCAACCAGACCTTCCGCATCGCGGCCGCGCCCGTGCCCGAAGCGCTTGGCTCCCTGATCCAGATCAACCGCGACATCGCGGCAGGCCTGCGCGGCCGCTGATCCGTCGATACGAGCCACCAAGAACAGGGGCGTCGCCAGCCATGGCGACGCCCCTTCGCTTTGACGCGATTGCGCCCGTTCAGAGATAGTTCGTCAGAGACAGCTTCGACAGGATCGAGGTCGTCTGGTAGCTCGCCTGCAGCCGGTTCTGGACGGCCAGGATCTGCACCGCCACCTCTTCCGTCGTGACGTTCTCGATGCCCGCCAGCGTGGTGCCGAGATAGTTCTTCGTCGCGTCGTGACGCTCCTTGGCCTGGGCGATCGAGTTCTGCGCCGTGCCGAATTCGGTGATGATCTCGGAGGGCTTCTGCACCGACCCGCCAAAGCCCAAAGCCTCGCGCACCCGGTCGGTCAGCGCCTCGTAGCGCGCCTGCGAATTGGCGTCGGTGGCCGGGAAGGTCTCGACCGCGAGCACCGCGAACTGGGCGAGGCCGACGCGGAAGCTCTCCTCGTTCGCCCGCGCGCCGGTGGCGACGAGCTGGCTCTGGTCGACCTGCACGGTCGTGGTGGCCCGCGCCGAACCGGCGCTGTCGTCGCCCTGATACCAGATCACCGTGTTGGCCGCAGTTCCGGCCGCCGGCGCGGCCGTGGCGGTGGCGAAGCCCGGACCCGGCACGCGCAAGGGCGGGCTGCCCAGGCTGCCCTCGAAGAAATTCTTCGCCGCGACGCTCGCGGAGGCGGCCGACAAAGTCGTCTGCGCCTCCTTGGTCAAGGCGGCCGTGATCGTCGCGCGCAGATTGGCGGCCGTCGCGTTCACGTCGGCGCCGATCACGAAGGTGTCGCTGGCCGAGCCGTTTGTCGCCTCGGCCCGTGCGGTCAGCACGATCTCCTCCTGCGTGCCGTCCGGCAGATCGACGACGATGCGCAGATTCTCGCCCGGAAGCGGCTGACCGGCGACATTGACGGCGATATCGGCGGGCGGGCCGGCCGTATAGCTCGGCACCAGCCCGGTCGAATTCGTCGTCGCGCCGGCGAGCTTGAAGCCGTAGCTGTGTACCGTGGCTTCCTCGGCGATCGTCGCGTTCGTGCCGGCTCCGCCTGCGGTCAGGCGGCCGAGACCGGAGCCCAGATCGGCCTGCTTGCGCTCGGATATGAGTTGCTTCAAGCCGGCGCGGCCGGCGCCGTCGCCCTCGATGATGAGCGAATAGCCCGCGGTCGGCGCGACGTCGGAGGTGCGACCGGAGAACAGGTAGCGCCCGTTGACGTCGGTGCTGAGCAGGTCGAGCGTCTGCTTGAACTTTTCTTCCGCCAGCACCTGCGGGGCCGAGCGCCCGCTCGCGCTCGGCGTATAGCTGTTGGAACGGACGTCGTTCTTGGTCTCGCTCGTCAGCGTCGCGAAATTCTCGACCGCCTGGACGGACAGGCTGAGATTGACCTCGGCCAGCTTGACGCCCTGCAGCCAGGAATCGATCGAGGCGACCTTGGCGTTGAGATCGAGGCTGGCGCGCCGCTCGATGCCGAGGTCGCCATAGGTCTCGCTGCGCTTGCCGGTCGAGAGTTGCCGCTGCAGATCGTCGAACTGCGAGCGCGTGGAGACGAATTCGCTCGGCCTCGCAGTGCGGTAGGCGCCGGTCCCATGGGTGGTGATGGTCATGACGATGGCCCTTCAGATACGCAGCAGCACGTCCATCAGCTCCTTGACGGTGGAGATGACGCGGGCGTTTGCGGCATAGGCAGTCTGCAGTTCGATCAGGGTCGACATTTCCTGGTCGACATTGACCTGCGCGGTCGCCTGGAAGCGGCTCTGCACCGAGGCGAGCGCGACCTGCTGGCCCTCGTCCAGCCGCTTGGCGGCTTCGACGGCCTGTCCGGTCGAGGCGACGACGCGCTGCACGAAATTCGAGATCGTGCCGGTCGAGGTCGCGGTCGAGCCGTCGAGCGAGGTCGCGCTGGTGAAGGCGCGCTGGCTCTGGCTCAGCCGCTCGAGCAGGAGCTTGGGCCGCGCCGGATCGCCCTGCGCGGTGGCTGGCGAGGTGTTGGAGACGACGAGCCGCGAGCGGTCCGCGATCAGGCCGGGATTGACGACGATGCGCCCGGCATAGCCCAGCGCCTGCGAGCGTCCCTCGAACGACCCGGTATAGGCTGCGTTGCCCGCCCCCGCATCGACGAAGAAGGGCAGTTCGACCGAGCCGCCGGCCGAGGCGAGGCCCGTCGCGGTCGGCCGCGCCGTCAGCCCGACGACATCGCGCGTCGCGCCCGCGCCGTCATCGACGATGCGCAGCACCGAGCCGGCGTTGGAAACCGTGAAGCCGCCCCCGATCGCCGCCTGGATCTGCGTCGCGACCGAGGCCGGGCCGCCGGAAAAATCGATGCCGACGACGCGGTTGTTTGCATCGCCGCTTGCATTGGCCGGCAGCGGCAACGTGGCCGCGCTCTCGACGCGCACGAAGGTAAAGCGCTGGGTCTGGCCGCCCGGCGTGACCTTGTAGTCGAGCGTGACGCTGTTGCCGGCCTGCAGGCCGGTGAGATCGACGTCGAAGCCGGTCGCCGCGCCGGCCGTCACCGCCGTGCCGGCGATCTCGCGATCAGACAATGCGCTGGAGAGCTGCGCGGCGATCTCGTCGAGCTGCGCCTGCGCCTGGACCAGCGTCTTGTCGCGCAACTCGATGAAGGCCGCGATCTCGCCGGAGCGGAACGCCTTGTTGGCGATGGCGTCGATCGAATTGCCCGAATTGTCGGTCAGCGTGATCGTGCCGACGCCGCGCTCGGCTGCGACCGGGCTCCACAATTGCTGCGCGCCAAGCACCGGGCGCTGGTCGAAACCGAAAGTCACCGAGGGCCGGCCGTCGAATATCTGCGCGCCCGACGTTGTGACGATGGTCAGGTTGCCGCGCGCATCCTCGCTCGTGCGGATGTCGATATATTGCGAGAGTTCGGCGACGATCAGGTCGCGCTGGTCCCGAAGATCGGCGGTGTTGCTGTCGTTCTGACCGGTCGCGATGCGGCCGTTGACCGTGGTCAGCGCGTTGAGCAGTTCGTTGACCTGCGTCACCGCATTGGCGATGCCGGTCTCGGCCTCTGTGCGCAGCGTCTGCACGCCGGCCGAAAGGCCGTTCAGCCGCTGGGCTAGCTGCGAGGCGGCGTCGAGCACGGCCGTCCGGTTGGTGTAGGAGGCCGGATCGTTCTGCAGCGCCTGCAGCGCGCTTGTGAAGCTGCTGTAGACCGAATCCAGCGCCGTCGTGCTGCCGGGAGCGCCATAAAGCTGGTCGAGGCTGGAGAGCGCGTCGGCCCGCGCCGAGGTGTAGGCCGCGCCAGAGGATTCCTGCCAGAGCTGGCGCTGCACCACCTGGTCGAGCAGGCGCTGCACGGCCGTGCTGTTGGTGCCGACCGAGTTGCCGTTGAAGGTGTCGTTCGTCGAGACGGTGCGGCGCACATAGCCGGTCTTGTCGGCGTTTGCGACGTTCTGCGAGATCACGCCGATGCCGATCTGCGTGGCCTGCAGACCGGAAATCGCTGTTCCCAGGGACGAGCTGAGGCCCATCGTCAACTCCTGTCGTCAGTTCGGCCCTTCTGGACCGCGCGTTACGGGGGCGTGGCGGCGCTCAGCGGATGATGCTGAAGACGTCGCGCAGCATCTCCTGGGCGGTGGTGATGACCTTGGTGTTGGCCGAATAGGCCTGCTGGGTGACGATCATCTTCGAGAACTCGTCGGCGATATCGGTGTTGGACTGCTCGACATTGCCGCCGATGAGCTGCGAAGTGCCCAGGCCGATGATCGGCGCGCCGGATTCGATCGTCTCCTCGAACGCGCCGCCATCGAGCCGCTTCAGCGCGTTGCCGGCGTTGAAGCGCGCGACCGAAAGCTGCGCCAGCGCCACGACCTGGCCGTTGGAGAAGGTGCCGATGACCTGGCCCTCGCCCGAGACCGAGACGCGGTCGAGCGTGCCGGCGGTGTAGCCGTCCTGGCGGATGCTGCGGGCGTCGATCTGGCCGCTGACGTCGCCGTTCTGGGTCAGGCCGTTGCCGCCGGTGGTCAGGTTGATGCCGGTAATGGTGGTTCCGGCGATCGTCATGGTCGGGATCGGGATGTTGCCGCCGGCGGGCAGGACGAGCTGGCCGGTGGTGCCGAAGGTGATTGCTGTGTTGGTGTTGCGATAGGCGACCGTCGCACCCGTCGCGCCCGTATTTTCGGCGACGAAGAGGTTCCAGGTGTCGGTGCCGCCGCCGGCCGTGTTGTCGATCTTGGCCCAGCGCAGCTCGACGCTCGTCGCCTTGCCGAGCTGGTCGTAGACGGTCACGGAACCGCCCGGGATCGACTGGCTCAGGAAGTTGGTCAGGTCGCTGCCGACCACGGTGCCGGTGCCGGTCGGCGTGGCGCGCGGGTCGGCGCCGGGATAATCGGCGGGAGCCTGCAGCAATTCGGAATCGGCGACGGCGGAGTCCGCCTCGTTGGTCTTCGGGAAGGCCGGGATATTGGCGCGGTACTCGATCGAGGTCGTCGCCTTGGCCGGAAACTGCTCCTTGGTGATGCGAAGCACCTCGGGCTGTGTGCCGACGAGCTGGCCCGTCACCGTGTCGATCTTGAGACCCTTGAGATAGTAGCCGGCGCCATTGACGAGGTAACCGTTGGCGTCGAAGTCGAAATCGCCGCGGCGGGTATAGAGGTTCGAATTGGCGAACTGGGTGTTGGAGCCGAGACCGCTCTGGCGCTGATCGACGACGAAGAAGCCGTCGCCGTTGATCGCCGCGTTGGAGTCGATCCGGGTCGCCGAGAGGTCGCCCTGGATGGTGTTGGTCGACTGGCTGTAGGCTGCGACCGAACCGGAAATCTGCCGGTTCAGCGCCGAATCCGGCACCAGATCGGCAAAGGTCGTATCGACCCGCTTGAAGCCGGCGGTTCGCGAATTGGCGATGTTGCCGGAGATGTTCTCAAGCGCATAGGACTGCGCCTGAAGGCCCGACACCGCCGTCGTCAACGCACTGAAAACACCCATGGGATCCTCGCCTCGACTGGCGGCCGACAAGCCGCGCACAAAAACTCGAGGCCGGTTCTGCACGGCCTGTGCCATGCAAACGGGCGTTATTTTCCAAGCGCTTAGATGGTTTTCAAAGGCTTAAGCGACGGTTTCCGCCGGGCAAAATCGCCGCCGTCCGGCAAAAACTGCCGGGTCGATCAGGCCTCTGTGGCCGAACCGCGCCAGGACGTCAGGTCTCCGGCGACGTCCGAAAGACTGGGCGCCTCGGCTTCGACGAAAGGCAGCGGCCGGCAGACCGCGATCGCCGCCAACCCGATACGCGCGGTCAAAAGCCCGTTCAGAACGCCCTCTCCGAGTTTGGCCGAGAGCCGCGCCGCCAGCCCCTGCCCGACCACCTGCTGGATCACGGCGTCGCCCGCGGCGATACCGCCGGTGACGACGAGATGGCCAAGCACCTGCCGCCCGAGCCGCAGCAGCCCGAGCGTGCCAGGCCGCCCGGCATAGATGCCGGCGATCGCCCGCAGCAGCCTTGCGCAGGCGACCAGCACGAAGACGATGTCGATCAGGGCGCGCGGGCTGACCGCAGTCACCAGCGAGACGCGGCGCGCCGCCTGTGCGATCTGCGCCTGCGCAGCGGCGTCGAGAGGGCCGAGCAGGGTGCGCTCGGCGACGCTCAAAACATCGCGCGGCGCAAAGAGCTGCGGCAGTGCCTCGGTGAGCGCGGCGCGGCCCTTGGCGGTCTCGGGGCGCGCGGCGTAGAGCGCCACGAGATCGCCAGCCAGTCCCTTGGCCGCATCGAGCGTGCCGCCGGACAAAGCCTCCGCCGCGCGCAGGCGCAGGGCCTCGACGCGCCGCTCGCGCAGGATGTCCGCCACGATGCGGCCGAGCATGACGAGAAGCGCGAGGCCCGCGACGGCGGCGCAGGCCAGTGCGGCATATCCCAGCGCCGGGTTCTGGCTCATCAGCGAGGCGATGGTGCGCTCCGCCCAGACGCCGACCGCCAACGCGAGGAAGCCCGAGAGCCCGGCAACGAAGAGCCCGCCCCATGAGAACCGCTTCCGCGCTACGGGCACGGCCAAAGGCTCGACCGGATCGAGCGGTTCGCTCTCGGGCAGGATCGCGACATCCTCGCGCATCGAGACGCCAATCGACGGATCCTGCCTTGCCGGGTCGAGCCGGACGGCGCGCGGAGCCTTGCTGTTCACGACCTCGCCTCCCTCATGCCAGCCTGTCGCCGATCAGGAATTCCAGCGCGCGGTCGAGCCGGATCTGCGGCGGAGGCTGCAGCCGCCCGCCGGCATCGGGCGCGACCAGCGGCGGCCTGAAGCGCGGCGCCCGTATCTGCCAGCGCGAGGCGGGGTCGAAGATCGCCTCGGGCCGCTCGGGCAGTTCGCCGGGATAGATCGCGGCCTCGCTCAGACCATCGAATGTCTCGGACCCGACGACCTCGCCGGCCTCGGGCACGCCGACGATCGCGGGAAGCTCGTCGCGCCCCTCCTTGATGCGGACCTCGCGCGTCGCACGCACCGCAGCCAGCGCCATGGTCTCGACGCGCGCGCCCGCCCCTTGCGCCCGCGTCGCAGCGCGCGCGACGAGATGGCCCATCACGGCCGCCAGCCGATCATGGCTGCTGTGGTGCAGATGGTCGGCCTTGGTCGCCGCGAACAGCACCCGCTCGATGCGCGGCGAAAACAGGCTCGACAGCCAGGAATTGCGCCCGACCTGAAACGCCGCCAGCGCCTGACCGAGCGCCGTTTCGAGATCGGCCAGCGCCGGCGCGCCGGCGTCCAGCGCCGCCAGCGCATCGACCAGCACGATCTGCCGGTCGAGCCGGGCGAAATGGTCGCGAAAGAACGGCGTGACCACAACGCGCTTATAGGCCTCGAAACGCTCCGCCATCAGCGCCGCCAGCGTGCCCGGCATGATCGACGCATCGGGGCCGAGATCGAGCGGCGCAAAGGTCAGTGCAGGCGAGCCCTCGAGATCGCCCGGCATCAGGAAGCGGCCCGGCGGCGTCACCGCGACGGCCTCCGGATCGGCCCGCAGCCGCCCGAGATAGGCTTTGAAGATCTCGCTCGCGGCCTCGGCCGCCATCTCGTCGCCCGCGCCGGCCGGATCGCGCTGCGGAAGGTCCGCCAGCCAGGCCGCCGCCGTCTCGCGCCGATGCGCCTTGCGCGCATCCGTCACCGCCTGCCGCGACCAGGCAATGTAGTCCTGCCCAATCAGCGCGAGATCGAGCAGCCACTCGCCGGGATAATCGACGATGTCGAGCGTCAGCGTGGCAGGCCCCTTGAACCAGCCTTCTGCGCGTTCATAGTCGATCTCGACGCGGAGTTCCGAGATGCGCCGCGTCGAATCGGGCCAGCGCCGCTCGGAGCCGGCGAGCGCGGCGCGGTGGGCCTCATAGGGAAAGCGCGGCACCTGCGGATCGGGCTGCGGCACGAGCCTGACGCGCGTGATTCGCCCCTGCGCCGAGGCTTTCAACACCGGCAGCTTCGCGCCTTCCACCAGATTCTGGATCAGCGCCGTGGTGAAGACCGTCTTGCCGGAGCGCGACAAGCCGGTGACGCCGAGCCGCAGGCGCGGCCGCGCCATCCCTAGCAGGCTGTCGCCAAAGGCAAGCGCGGCGTTGCGCGCCTCGTCGAGATAGGAGGGCTGGCTCAAGGGTTTGCGCCGCTCACTCGTCGGGACCTTCGCCCAGCGATTCAGGCGTGACGAAGCGGTCGAGCCTTCCACCGCGCGCGGCGACGTCGCGCCAGTCCTCGACCGAAAAATCCAGCACTGCCAGCCCGCAGGTCGGATATTTCCGCGCCATCCGCACCGAGGCGTAGCGGTCGCCATGGCCGGTCAGCAGCGCGGCAAGCTCCTCGAAGCCGGGATTATGGCCGATCATCAGCAGCGTCTTCACGCCCGCATCCTGCTCGATCACAACGTCCAGCAGCCGCTTCATTGCGGCCTCGTAGATGCGCGGCTCGACATGGACGGCCGGCCGCTCCGGCAGCATCGGCGCCACGAGCTCCCAGGTCTCCGCCGTCCGCCGCGCGGGCGAGACCAGAACGAGATCCGGCAGCAGCAACTCGTCGGCGAGATAGCGCCCCATCACGGGAGCCGCCTCGCGACCGCGCGTTGCAAGCGGCCGCTCGCGATCGGCCAATCCGGCCGGCCAGCTCGATTTTGCGTGACGGAGGAGCATGAGGCGTCGCATGACAGCCAAGCTAAGCATGTGTCGGGAATTTTGCGAGAGTGAGCGGACGTGTTTGCGATCGGGAACACCAGAGAGGCCATGCCGCGCCGATGATGACCAGCATGAATCGGCCCGCATTCGCAGGCCCGCCCCCATAGTCGCGGGCGATCTAGGCGCTGTCCCGAGCGCCGACGAACCAATCGATCTGCGCCAGAACCGTCGCCGCCAGTTCGGACGGCATCCTGCCGTCCGTCGGCAGCACGATCGCGCCATTCGCGCTCTGGTTCGCCAGACGCCTGGCTTGCCCGAGCGAGCGCCGGGCCTGCTCCTCCGCCGCCGCGCCCGTCTCGCGCTGAGCCACGCGCGCGAGCAGCGCAGGCTCGCTCGCGCTGAGCCTGACGACCATGATCTGAGCCTCGGGTATGGCCGCCTGAATCCAGCGCCTGTCGAAATCCAGATGCATCATCACGCCCGACATGATCAGGCGCGTATGCCCCAAAGCCTTATAGGTCGACCACATCGCAGCGAGATTGATCGTACTGACATCGGTCGTGCCCGGGCGAAGCCGGTCGAGTTCATCGGCGCTTGGCTTGGGAAATACCCTGTCGAGCTCGTCGCTTTCGACAACCGCGTGAGCGATCTGTCTCGCCTCAAGCTGCCTGCCGATTTCCCAGCACAATGTGGACTTGCCGACGCCGGCGGGTCCGGTGATCAGGAGAAGCTGCACGCCGACCTGCCCTAGCGCTGCTCGCGCCGCGTCATGAAGGCCAGCTTCTCGAACAGGCTGACATCCTGCTCGTTCTTGAGCAGCGCGCCGTGCAGCGGCGGGATCAGCTTGCGCGGGTCGCGCTCGCGCAGCATCTCGGGCGTCATCTCGTCGGCGACGAGCAGCTTGAGCCAGTCGAGCAGTTCGGAGGTCGAGGGCTTCTTCTTGAGGCCCGGCACCTCGCGCACCTCGAAGAACAGCTTCAGCGCCTCCTCCATCAGCCGCTTCTTGATGCCGGGGAAATGCACCTCGACGATCGCCTTCATCGTCTCGGCGTCGGGGAAGCGGATGTAATGGAAGAAGCAGCGCCGCAGGAAGGCGTCGGGCAGTTCCTTCTCGTTGTTGGAGGTGATGATCATCACCGGCCGCCGCGCCGCCCTGATCGTCTCGCCGGTCTCGTAGACATGGAACTCCATGCGGTCGAGCTCGAGCAGCAGGTCGTTGGGGAACTCGATATCGGCCTTGTCGATCTCGTCGATCAGCAGCACCGGGCGCTCGGCTGAGACGAACGCCTCCCAGAGCTTGCCGCGCTTGATGTAGTTGGCGATGTCCGACACACGCGCATCGCCGAGCTGGCTGTCGCGCAGGCGGCTGACCGCGTCGTACTCGTAAAGCCCCTGCTGCGCCTTCGTGGTCGATTTGATGTGCCAGGTGATCAGCGGCGCGCTCAAGCTCGCCGCGATCTCCTCGGCCAGCACCGTCTTGCCGGTTCCGGGCTCGCCCTTGACCAGCAGCGGCCGCTCCAGCCGGATTGCGGCGTTGACGGCGACGGTGAGATCCTCGGTGGCGACGTAATTCTCGGTTCCGGCAAAGCGCATGAATGACCCTTCTCGACGATTGCGCGGACGCTAGACCAGTAGATTGCGATTTGGAAACGGCAAGGCCGTGAGCCGCTGCGACAATTCACCGGCGCAATCGCCCATGCCTCAGCGCAAGTTTCATGACGTTGCGGCGTCTCCGGCGATTGTATTGCGTCGGCCGAGACCGCAAGGTTTGCCAAGGACTTCCAAACCGATTCATACCCGAACGAACCAGCAGGGCAGCGCGTGGCCGGAACTGTCGATCCCTCAGCCTATCGCGACGCCATCGTGGTTCTGGCGACGGCAGGCGTGATCGTTCCCTTCGCCAAGCGCTTCAAGGTCAATTCCGTCGTCGCCTTCATGGCCTGCGGGGCGGTGCTCGGCCCCTTCGGCCTCGGCGGCCTCGTCTCGTCTATCCCGCTGCTGAGCACCATCACCGTCTCGAGCGCCGAGGCGCTGGCGGGGCCGGCCGAACTCGGCGTCGCCTTCCTGCTCTTCGTCATCGGGCTGGAGCTGTCATTCGAACGCCTGATGACGATGCGCCGCCTCGTCTTCGGGCTCGGTCTCGGCCAGGTCGCGCTATCCGCGTTGTTCATCGGGGCCTTCGCCTACGCCTTCGGGCAACCGGCTGCGGCGGCCCTGATCATCGGTTTCGGGTTGGCCCTGTCCTCGACCGCCATGGTGGTCGAACTGCTGTCCTCGAAGAAGCGCATGACCTCGTCGGCCGGCCGGGCGAGCTTCGCCATCCTGCTCTGTCAGGACATCGCGGTCATCCCGCTGCTCTTCCTCGTCGCCGTGCTGGGCGCGCAGTCGGAAGGCGGCTCGCTGCTGGCGGGCCTCGCCCAGGCCATGGTGCAGGCCTTCGGGGCGATCGCCGCCATCGTCGTGATTGGCCGCGTCGCGCTCAGGCCGCTGTTCCGGCTCGTGGCCTCGACCGATTCGTCGGAGAGCTTCATGGCCGCGACGCTGCTGATCGCGCTCGGGACAGGGCTGATCGCGGCGGCGGCCGGCCTGTCGATGGGACTGGGAGCTTTTATCGCCGGACTGCTGCTCGCCGAGACCGAGTATCGCCGCGCCATCGAGGTTACGATCGAGCCGTTCAAGTCGCTGCTGATCGGCGTCTTCTTCCTGACGGTGGGGATGGGCGTCAACCCAGCGCAGCTCGCGGCGCATCCCTTCGCCATTCTCGGCATCGCGATCGGCCTGTTCGCGGCGAAGTCGCTGCTGGTGTTCTCGTTGGCGCGCCGGTTCAAACTGTCTCCCGCGACCGCTCTGGAAACCGCGATCATGATCGGCCCTGGAGGCGAGTTCGCCTTCGTGCTGTTTGGCGGGGCGGTCGCGGCCAAGCTGCTGTCGCAGGAGGCGGCCAGCCTCGTGCTGGCCGCCGTCTCGCTGACCATGGTGGCGCTGCCGCTGCTGGCCCGGTTCGCGCGCGCCTGGGCGATGAAGCTGGCGGTTCCGGCCGCCCTGCCCGACGAGGCCAAGATTCTCCCGCCTGACGACCATTCGGCGCGGGCCATCGTCGTCGGCTGCGGGCGCGTCGGCAAGCTCGTCAGTTCGATGCTGGAAGAACACCGCAAGCCCTATATCGTGATCGACTCCGACGCGGCGGTGATCGCCGATCAGCGCCGGGCCGGAAAGCCGGCCTTTTTCGGCGATGCAAGGCGGCCCGATTTCCTCCGGCTGTGCGGGCTGGAGGAGGCCACCGCGCTGATCGTCTCCATCAACAACGCCCGCATCGTCGACGAGACGGTGCTGGCGGCGCGCGCGCTGCGGCCCGACCTGATCATCGTCGCCCGCGCCCGCGACGCCGCCCATGCCCGCCATCTCTACGAGATCGGCGTCAACGACGCGGTGCCCGAAACCATCGAGGCGAGCCTGCAACTCTCGGAGGCGGCGCTGGTGGGTCTTGGCGTGCCTATGGGCCTCGTCATCGCCTCGGTGCATGAGCGGCGCGACCAGTATCGCGCCGAACTCAAGCCCGCTGGCGCCCCAGTGCGGGCCCTTCCACGCGATGAGCGTTCGCGAAGGCTCTGAGGCCGGAGGATGCCGTCGCTTCGGTCTTGATCTCGCCGCGCGGCGTCGCGCCGGCCTCGCGCGCGACCCTGGCGATATGGCCGTAGAACTGTTCGGCGCTGCGCCGCCAGCTATGGCCGGCAGCCAGTTCCAGGCAAATCTCGCGCGGAATGCGCAAAGCCGCCAGCGCCGCCGCGCGCAGATCTTCCGACAGCACGGCAGCCCCGCTGCCCGCGAAGACGTCGCTCGGGCCCTGCACCGGGTAGGCCGCGACGGGCAGGCCGCTGGCGGCGGCCTCCAGCAGCACGATGCCGAAGGTGTCGGTCAGGCTCGGGAAGACGAATACGTCCGACGAGGCGTAGATCGCCGCCAGTTCCTCGCCCTCGCGCGTGCCCAGAAAAAGCGCATCGGGGTAGGCGCGCTGCAGGTCGGCCCGCGCCGGACCGTCGCCGACAACGACCTTGCTGCCCGGCAGTCTCAGCGACAGGAAGGCGTCGAGATTCTTCTCGACCGCGACACGCCCGACGCTGAGAAAGATCGGCCGCGGCAGATCGAGCGCGCTGACCGGGCGCGGATGGAACAGCCCGAGATCGACGCCGCGCCCCCAGCGCACGATCTTCTCGAAGCCATGCTGGCGCAATTCCGTCTCGACCGTCGCCGTCGAGACCATTACGGCCGCCGCCGGCCCGTGGAAGCGGCGCAGGAAACGGTAGCTCCAGCTTTCGGGAATCGGCCAGCGCGCCGCGACATATTGGGGAAAGCGGGTGTGGTAGCTCGTGGTGAAGGCGCGCTTCTCGGCGATGCAGACCGCGCGCGCCAGCCAGCCGATCGGCCCTTCGGTCGCGATATGGATGTGGTCCGGCGCGAAATCGGCGATCCTGCGTGCGATCGCCCGGCGCGTCGCGAGCGCGATCCGGATATCGGGATAGCTCGGAAGGCCGATCTGCCGGAAGCCCTCGGGCGTCAGCATCTGCGGTTCGAAGCCGAATTCGGGCCCGGCCTCGACCATCCGCTCCAGCGACCGGACGACCCCGTTGATCTGGGGCCGCCAGGCGTCCGTCGCGATCATCAGGCGCATCAGGCGGCCTCGACGAACGCGGGCTGCGGTCTGGTCGGCACCACGACCGGCACCGGCGCCTCGCCCTTGAGCCGGTACTGGGGCCAGCGGATCATCTCGAAACGGCCGTCATGATGCTCGACGAAGGCGGTGCAGCTTTCGACCCAGTCGCCGGTGTTGATGTAGGTCAGCCCGTCGATCTCGCGATAGGCGGCGTGGTGGATATGGCCGCAGATGACGCCATCGGCCTGATGCCGGCGCGCCTCGGCGGCGAGGCAGGCCTCGAACTCGCCGATATAGTTGACCGCGTTCTTGACCTTGAGCTTGGCCCAGGCGGACAGCGACCAGTGCGGCAGGTTGACCAGCCGGCGGACCTTGTTGACCACCGTGTTGAGGCTGAGCGCCAGCGTGTAGGCCCAGTCGCCGAGCAGCGCGAGCCATTTGGCGTTGCGCACCACGAGATCGAACAGGTCGCCATGGATGACGAGCAGGCGCTTGCCGTCGGCCGTCTCGTGGATGATGTCGTCGACCAACGTGATGCCGCCGAACTGCAGCCCGGTGAAATCGCGCAGGAAGTCGTCATGATTGCCGGTGACGTAGATCAGCTTCGAGCCCTTGCGCACCTTGCGCAGCAGCTTCTGGATCACGTCGTTATGGGCTTGCGGGAAATACCAGCCGCTTTTCAGCCGCCAGCCGTCGATGATGTCGCCGACCAGATAGATTTGCGGCGCATCATAGGCGCGCAGGAATTCGAGCACGAGATCGGCCTGCGCGCCGCGCGTGCCGAGATGCAGATCGGAAATGAAGATGCTGCGGACCTGCTTGGCGTCGTCGTCGTCGCTCATGCCGCTCGGCCCGTGCTGTTGCGATGCTTCCGGCGTGTGTCTGATTTGCATTGCGCTTTGATGACGGCGTCGCGAAAGCATGCTCTGGCTTGGCTTCAGGCTGAGAAGGCGTCGGAGAAGAATCATGGATCTCGGAATTGCAGGCCGTACGGCCATTATCTGCGCCTCCAGCAAGGGGCTTGGCCGCGGCGCCGCGCTGGCGCTGGCGCAAGCCGGTTGCACCGTGGTGATCAATGGCCGCGACGCGGCCACGCTCGAAGTCACGGCGAGCCAGATTCGTGCCACCACCGGCGCGACCGTGATCGCCGTGGCGGCGGACGTCTCGACGCGCGCCGGCCAGGACGCGCTGCTTGCAGCCGCGCCCGAGCCCGACATCCTGATCAACAACAATGGCGGCCCTCCGCCCAAACCGTTTCGCGATGTTTCGCGCGAGGCGCTGCTCGAGGGCGTCATCCAGAACATGGCGACGCCGCTGGAACTGGTTCAGCGCGTCGTCGACGGCATGATCGCGCGCCGCTTCGGCCGTATCGTCAACATCACCTCGATGAGCGTGCTGACGCCGCTGACCGGGCTCGACGTCTCCTCGGCCGCGCGCGCCGGCCTGACCGCCTTCCTCGCCGGCGTGGCGCGCGAGGTCGCCCACGCCAACGTCACGATCAACAACGTCCTGCCGGGCATGTTCGACACCGACCGGCTCAAGGGCTCGACGGCGAAGATGGCGGCGATCAAGGGCATCACGCCCGAGGACATGGCGGCCAGCCGCAAGGCCGAGGTGCCCGCCGGCCGCTTCGGCGACGCCGAGGAGTTCGGCAATCTCTGCGCCTTCCTCGCCAGCGGGCACGCCGGCTACATCACCGGCCAGAACCTGCTGATCGACGGCGGCGTCTTTAGGGGCAGCTTCTGAAGGGCGATAGCTGGCGACTGCAGATCGTCAGGGCAGATCGCCATCTCCTGGCAAGACCGCATCGAGATCATCGATGCGGCGGATGATGCTCAGAATCTCGTTGTGGCGGTTGAGCAAGCCGTTCTCCAAAAGGACGACATCGCTTCTGAGATCGGAGATATCCCGGCGAATTTCGCCGACGCTCTGATCCATGCGCGCGGCCAGTCGGGTGATAAGCGTCCGATCTCGCGCTTGGTTTTCCAGAACGACAGTGATGTCACGACGCATCGTGCGCAAATAGCGCAGGGTCAGATTGTCCGCCTCATCTGGCACCGTCGTTGATGCGGTCATTGTGGCCTCGTGCGCAAAATACACATCGATACCATGTCACAATGCGCGCAGGTCTTCCAGTGACGCCTCTATCGCCTCCTCCCGCCCGCCGCCGGTCAGGGTTGCGCTCTTGACGCTTTGAGCGCCTGCCGCGTCATGGTCTAAGGACAGTGGTCTTGTAGAAGACCGCTGTCCTCCTCATGCCGCGCCGGTCCGTTGTCTCCTCTTCTCGGCATCTGCCTCAAGCTGCTCTCGGCTCTGGTCTTCACGCTGATGTCGGCCGGCGTGAAGGCGCTGTCAGTGCGCTATCCCACGGGCGAGATCGTCTTCGTGCGGTCCTTCTTCGCGCTGATCCCGCTGCTGATCTGGCTCGCTTGGCAGGGGCCGGTCGTGGCGGCGCTGCAGACCAGCAATCTGCGCGGCCATCTCAGGCGCGGCGTCATCGGCTCGACCGGCATGTTCTGCGGCTTCGCCTCGCTGGCGTTCCTGCCGCTCTCCGATTCGGTCGCGATCGGCTATGCCGCGCCGCTGGCTGTGGTCGTGCTGGCCGCCGTCATCCTCAAGGAGCGCGTCCGCATCTACCGCTGGAGCGCGGTGACGATCGGCTTCGCCGGCGTGCTGATCATGCTCGCGCCCTATCTCAGCGGCGTCGGACAGGGGCTGGCGGCGGGGCCGGCCTTCGGCGCGGCAGTCGGCCTCGCCGGGGCCTGCTGCTCGGCCTTCGCCTCGATCGAGGTCAGGCAACTGACCCGCACCGAGGGCACCGGCGCGATCGTGTTCTATTTCATGATCATGACCAGCCTGCTTGGGCTCTCGACCATCCTGCTCGGCTGGACCATGCCGAACTGGCAGGACGCGGCCCTGATGGTCGCGGTCGGCATCCTCGGCGGGCTCGGCCAGATCTTCCTGGTCCAGGCCTACCGCCATGGCGACGCCTCGCTGATCGCGCCCTTCGAATACTCGACCATGCTCTGGGCGGTGGCGATCGGCTGGTTTATCTTCGGCGACTGGCCGGCGACGACCGTGCTGGTGGGGGCCGCGATCGTCATCGCCTCGGGCATCTACGTCATCCTGCGCGAACAGCAGCTCGGCCTGCTCAAACGCGAGCAGCGCGAGGTCGGCCCGCCAAGGGCGACGTAAGCAGCCGTCTATCGCCGCAGCTTGCTCCCTAATCGAACGCCCCATGTGCGAGCCGCATCTCGCCAACGACGCAGCGCGACGAGTCCTCTAATCAAAACATCCGGCACTCCCAGATGTCGCAGCGCTTCAACATGCCCCGCGATTGCGTCCTCCGTCATGTCACGATCGGACAATCGCGCGCCGGGGTCCCAGTCCCTATTCCAGTCGATCAGCGCCTGATCCTGAAGTCTCGCGGCGAAACGCAGCTCCTGCCGCTTGCAAAGCGCCTCGATTCGAGCGCGTCGTTCTTCAGAATAATCGATGCCAAGCGACTCGAGGCGGGCATGGCATGCCTCGTGAACAATGACGGATGCGATCATCGCCGGCGTGGTGGCGCCGTCCAAGACAAACCGGCGATCAATGATTGAAGCGCGCGCATTTGTGTCGAAACATCCCAAAGGTCCCGGCAGCAGCCACACTCCAATCAGGTCGACATCCTCCTTCATCCGTCTAAATCTCATCGGCTCGTGCCGCTTGATGAGGCCAAGCGCTTCCTCGATACGATCGAGCGCAAACTGTCCGCCGCTGGCCGCCAACCGAATGCCATCAACCATTCGACGCTCGATCAACAGCAACTGCAAGCGCAGAGTAAGCGGCAATCGCTTGACCGGGCGCATTGATGAACGACTGGCAGGGTTTTGCACCAACACGCGTTCTCTTGGCCCGCAGACTTAGACCCCGATTGAAAAGGAGTTGAGCGATATCAGCAGGTTGTGATTCCCGTTTGGTGCTGAATCAAATGGGGTTTCCGATGGCCTGGACCGATATCGCTCGCGCCGAGCATAACCGCGATCGCC